>Ga0181612_176261_pt1 | contig 17370 bp, 8 predicted proteins | sample HoacroProtozoa21_FD_119630 | JGI IMG/M metagenome (GOLD analysis project Ga0181612, IMG submission 119630) | Hoatzin crop microbial communities from Cojedes, Venezuel. Combined Assembly of Gp0051906, Gp0051904, Gp0051908
AAAAAAAAGAAAAAGAAGGACAGGAAATGAGGATAAGCACATGGCCAGGAATTTGGGGAAATTACATATTTAAGGTGGAACACGCTAATGTCTTTAAGGTGGATTCCATTTGCAAGCTGCTGGATTTGTTTTTATTTCTAAACACTGATGTGTGTGTGTTCAGTCTCCGTTATGCAGCCCAGCAGACAGCAAGGCTTCAGGATTCAACTGCAGTCTCTTCCTGCTCCCTCTCCCCTCACACTCACCACAGGAGAAGGATTTGCTCATTTTAAGGCACTCAGTACTCAGAGAAGCATATTGCTGCAGAAGAGGAATCCTTTTCTGAGTGTTACATAACAGTATTCAGAGCAGTTTAAGTCTAACAAACAGCACAAGAAGTTGGAGATCAGCTACCCAGGCTGCAAAGGACCAGCTAGCAGGGATGGATCACTACATCAAGATTTCGAAAAGTGTTGCCTACAGAAAAAAAACCAAACCCCACACCTGTTTCTAAGAGCAGTTAAATCCTCCAGCAAGACTGCAGCATAGTGCTCCAGAGCAGCAGAGAGGATGACGGCTGACACCCAGCACACTTGTCACACACATATGGGGAGCAGCTCAAAATGCCTCTTACGAAAAAGCCAAGGGCATGCTGCATTCCCCAACCACCATGGGGTGGCTGGGGCATCCACTGTCTTCCAGCAGATGAAGGACCCACTTAAACCACTGCAGCAAGGGTCACTGTCACCAGCATGCACTTCTGCTATACACCAAAATGCGTGTTCTGGGTTGGGCCAAAGGAGTGCATGAGGAAAAGGGGGAAAAAAAATGAAACTTTGCTTATTGTAAAGCTGTTAATATGGACAATGAGAACCTACAGCAGTAATAAGGCTGCATTTCAGAAGGAGAATATCAAAATAAAGATGTCTCGCAATATTTCTCCCTTCAGAAAACCTATGTGCTCTTGATTCCTCTATCTGCAACCCTGGGTTCCACTTCTGTGAATGATTAAAGGAGAAAAAAATGTGACCTGACCAAACCCAGGCATTTTTGAGTTCCTTCTATCTAGAGCGCCTTCCTGGCTCCACTGCTATCTTTATTAGCCTATTCTCTCTATGGGAGCATTAGACAGAAGAAAAAAAAATAAATCAGTTGTCTAAGTAAGGGACATCAAGAAAAACAACAACACTGCTTCAGTCAGCATTTTCATAGTCCTCATTCATAGACAATAAATTAAGCGGAATTCAAACAAAAGCAGGTTATGGCTTGGGGAGGGAAAGGGACAAAAGTAATCACTATACATACAGGCTGAATGGAAAAAGATGACTAGATGAGATGTTTTGCACTGCTCAAGAGATAAACCTCTGTTTTTAAGCTTGGTGTTGTATCACATCTGGTTTAAAGGGAAATTGGATGTTACAGCACTGCCGGATTCACAGACAGACACAAAAGAAGGGACAGAATCATGAAAGAGCACTAAAACCTAAGTGCTGTGTGAACCTAGATGGAGAAAGCTCTCATTAAGTACTCATTCTGACACCTTATATCACTATCTGAGACGTATCTAACCTACGTTCTCCCCGTAAGCATTTAAAAAAGGGGATTCTTAGAAAGTCACAAGTCTCCTCTATGACAGCTGTTTCAAATATGTAACAAAGTTTGATACACGACAATAACTTTGCCTGGTCTTGGAATCCAGTCCCTCTACGTTAGGACTATGTACTGTGGACAGGTAGAAATCAGGCAAATTAGCTGAAACAATAAGTTTGGAAAAGGGCTATACCAGCAAACTGATCTCTCATAGCCCTGAAAATAGCACTACCTGACCCAAAAGGCTCAAGAGATCACAATCAGCCTTTCAGCATTGCTATAAATAGATATAAATGTGTTGCAGAATAACTCTTACACTGGAAACACCTTAAAATTACACAGAACAGAAAGCCTGGTTAGGTCTCACAGATCTTAACTCAGTTATGGGCTTTTAACTTGACAGAAGGAAAAAAATAATCTACAAGTTCAGGAGTTTCCCCACTGGAATGGTCCACAGCTTTTGCAGACACCCTAGTGTTACTTTAATCACCATTGTGGCGTCTTAGCCTTTTCTTTACGTTTCTTCAAAAGGCTTTATGAACAATTTGGACTTCTTTGCCCAGCTACAGAATTATTTAAACACTAATATTAAGCAAATGATCAGAAAAGCTCATTGTCACAGGTTCTGCAGCATCTTGCCGCTCGGCTTCTTTACCTTATGTACCACCATCCTTCCAGGTTCTTTTGGATGACCTCCACGGTGACCCCTTTTTCGAACCCAATCTCATCCTTCCCCTGGCTGGCGTACGGCTGGATAGTGACATATTTCTCTTCTAGTGAAGGGAGAAAAGGCAACATCAGTTAGGGTCAGAATTAGTCCAGCTGTTTTTCTGTTCTGCTTGCTTTTAAACTGTTATGCAGTGATTACGTGGAGCCATTGCAAAAGGCGGAGCCCTGCTCAGGGGCCCACTGATTATTTATACTGATGACATGATAGATAATCAGCCCCTTGCCACTACCCTGCTGCTGATAATCACAAAGTGTTTCCATGCCAATAATGACACAAAGTCCCCAGACAGCTTCCCCACTTCTTCCCGCCCCACTCCAAGTTCCTCGAGCGGGTAAGGGAGAGGATTTGAAGCTGGACTTAACTCCCATACTGTAACTTGACAGAATCAACCCGGCTGCCAAATCAGCCAAGCGTCACCGCGGGAGTTCCAGCCAGTTGGCTCTTTTGAACACGCACATGGCTGCACGAAGCATTGTGTTACTGAAACCTGAGCCCTGCATCCCGAGAGGGGCCGATCCTCCCCAACTCAGAGGGTCTGGCCCATCACACTGCTCTCCTTGCACCTCTTGAACAGCGCGGGTCTACAGCAATGAGCTTGAAACAGCATCAAAAAAGTGACAACAGAATGTACGGGTTTTGCATTTGACAGGAGACCATGCAGCATCTTGCATTCAGGGGCTGTGAAGCGTTTTGCAAACTTACTCACTTCAGAGAAATACATGGGTGGCAGTAGAAAAGGAGGGCCAGAACTTAAGAAACATACTTCAAAAGCACAGGCTAGATTTCAAGTATGGTATATGAGCCAAAAACTTAGCATCTCTGTTCATCAGCTATCCCCTTCCCAGCAGGACAGAGGGGAGCAGACTTGCAAGCCAAAGAGCAGAGAACAGACACTTTCCCAGCATCTTCCTCCATGCACCAGCGGTCACTTACGGCAGCCTTTCCATCACACTCAGGTCACCCTTTTCCTCTGTTAGCTTAAAAAAATACAACTGGCATTGAAAATGTGTACTACCAGCCTTGCTCTGCAGCGGCAGACACGGAAAGTGTTACAAACCCCTCTCCTGAACCCAAGCTACAGTGCATACAACAACATGAGTTTCTGTAGCTGGATCAAAGGCAGGGCAGGGAAGCAACCAAGCACACCCAAACTGGCCTCCCTAGCACTTCCCACTGGCCGTCGCAACAAAGCATGGCCAGAAGCAGGGTTGTCAGTGCACAGGAATGGGCAGGAAATTAAGTGAATCCAGAGCTCCTGACCACTGCAAAACAAAGGAATTACGGAAAGGTTGCAGCAGCTTGAGGCAAACACTCTTCTGGAGAGGGTGAAGCAGACCCAACCATCTGTTTGGTTTTGTGGCTCAACTACGTTTTGTTGCTGGGCGAAGCATGGAAACTTTAAAGGAAAAAAAAAACGCCTTACTGAGACAAAGTAAGAAATAATACCTCAGAAAGGGGAAAAAAATGTTGGCAGAGCATCTGATGGCAGAACATTCAGCAAAGCTACATCTCTGAAGTCAACTTCCTTGATGGGTTGCATTTGGATCCTTCTGACAGGGTAAAACCTGTCAAAACCTTTGCCTTTAAGAGGAAAATACTCTCTCCTGCTCTCCCCTTGGAATGCTGCTTTAGCCGTTTTATCACTGTTAAGGAATTCCAGCTAGTTTGTAATTAGCACCATCAGGATATGACACCTTCCCCACAGAAATACTCTACAAGATGGGGCCTGATGAATGAAACCCGACTAACAAAACCTGGCTTCAACGTCACAGCACAGTTTTCCTAGCTGGCTTTCAGCTCTGCGCAGTAAAGGCAGACTCATTTTTCCTCTCTTTCAAGTGACTGCTGCTGAAGGAGTTATGTGTCCAGTTTCCACTACATGCAAAGCCCCAAGCACTAAACTGAACTGCAGAAGATGTCTGGGCAGCTAGAGCTCATCCCTGAGAGGAGAGGGCCAAGGGAAAGTTCAGGTGCGCAGAACTGCAGCACTGACCAGATATACACTGCTTCAGACACTTCCAGGGATGTTTCTAGGACAGCAATAAAGAGCTAAGCCATGCATTTGCTGAGCTGTGGAAGAAGGCTCTGCTTTGTCTCTCCCCCATACCAAAGCTGCTTTATAACCCGGCCATCAGAGTTCACCCTTGCCATTACAGCTACAACAGAAGTTTCTCTGTACATCTTATTTTTCCTCTACATAAACAGCAGCCCCTGCTGCAGCTATGGCCAGCTATTCAGCTCCTTTTGCTGGGAAGAGCAGTCATGCTTAGGGATGTGTCCTCCCTCCTTCTGCAGAGGACAGGTAGGAGGCCACGAGTGGGGTGCTCGCTCCTGGATTTCAACACAGCTGTCCAAACTCCTGCTCCAACAGGACTTCTCCTGTGTGAGGAATTGAGACAGTGGTCACCCATTAACCCCAACAAGGCTCCTGAGTCTGATTATTCAAGGGAAATCACAGTTTGAGGTGAGGGTCCTTTGCAAACTAGGATGCAATCACCTTCCAAACATTAGATCCCCTCCTCTCCAACACAAACCCACTCTCGCCATTCCAGATATAGATGAGTGGCTTACCAGGCAAAAGGACGAAGACAGATCCATGCAAGCCACTACAATAGCCAGCAACTTATTCAAACGCAACTCCTGGGCCTGCAGCTATGCATGTGGGCACACATCACCGCTCTACCTGCTCATTACTGCCTTCCTCCCAGCCACCAGCTCCTGGACTTGCCTTCCAGTTAGTTTCAGAATAAGGCAGAAGAGCAGAGATATCCTCCAATTCCTCTCATTCCGGCTGAAACAGTCCAGGAAGGACTGACCACGCTGTTGAGGTGGTGCACTGAAAATGCAGCTGGATGGAAAAGCCACATCCTCCGCTGAAAGAGCTTCAGCCTATTTACTGAGCTCGTCAGCATTGCTCAGGTTTATGGAGGAGAGAGACTGCTCTTGAGCAGCACTCTGCCCCCAGTACTGAGATTACTGCTTGGATTGTTGCTGCTCTCACCTTGCTGCCTTGCACACACACCACACTCAATACCGCCTGTCAGCACCTCTGCCTGACCAGAGACAACGGCCAGCTCCAGAAGCTGAAGCACTGAGTTGCTATGGAGGATGGAGCCCTGCCCAAGTACTGTGACACTGGAACGCACAGGCGAGACTGGTGGGCTTTTCTGAGCTGCCACTGTCTTAGCCTATCCATAAGCACCTCTGTTGAGTAGATCTTCAGTCTTGTGGCTTTCAACTCAAAGACTACCGCTCTTTGAGAGGAAAGCCTTCCATTGATTCCTCCACACATAGAGGGAGGGAGAAAAGAGACTGAACAGAAGTAAGAAGGGAAGAGAGAACAAAATTCTTCCATGAAGCAGGACAACCAAAATAGTGTTAAAAATTCACTTAGAAAAGAGGGTCCCTACAATGTTTTTGTTTAGCAGTTCTATTTTTAAGTCTACCAATCAAAACCAGGAAACCAGCATTACAATTTCCCCTTGCAAAGTGCTTTCACAGCAAAAATTACAGCCGTTTCCAAGATTACGTATGTTTGGTTTCTTTCAGTGGTGCAGGGGATACCACAAACATACAAGACTTACACAGTAATTTAAACAGTATTCAGGAGATATGGGTCCTCTTGCAACCCAAGTGTAACTCTGTTTTTCTTCTCAAAGACTATCTCTAGCCAGTGGATGTTTTGTATAAACAAAGATTTGCTGAAGGGAGAAGTGGAGCTTTCAGTGGACATGTCACTACAGAGGACTGATGTAGCATTCAACAGCTAGCTTTCAATAGCATTCAATCTGTATCAGATTACTACTCAAAAGTCTTTAAGAGAAGATATTTGACACTTCAAGACTGATGCATAAAGTTATTGGAAAGACAACACAGATACATGGTTTCATGAGAGAATCAGCAGAGCATCAGCCAGCAGAACGACAGTGCTGAGTTACACTGAAAAATCTGAAATATCATGCTTGTTTTCTTCAGATACTACATCACGCAATGGCATAAAATAAGTCAGTGAACCAACCCAGACCTACCATCAAAGTTGTATGTCCAGATCTACAGAGAACACACAAGTGTTTAATTTTGATTCATTAAGTTTTGTCTTAACAATTACCAGCAAAAAATGCAAACAAAAGTATAATTTGTATTCCCCACCCGCAGCTTCCATTACATCAACTTCACCATTGAAGTCAAGTGGGCAGAATAAACTTGAATACGTGCTACAAAGCACATACATCAGCTAAAAGGCTGCACTCTGGAAACAATGGGATGAGAGTCCTACTCTCCTTCAAGATCTGCTGAAAATTGCATAAAGGACTTCTGTTCTTAATGTGTGACATGCAGAGATCTGTTAATAGCTCAGTCAGCCAACTTTACTTACCTTTCTCTAGTCCTAATTTGCAGGTCAAAGATACCTTCCACAACTGAACGGAAGGCAGTATTGCTACTGGAAATATAGCTGCACTAGTAAATCTGAACAAGGTATGCATGAAGAAGCAAAGCCTGTTTGGCAGAGAGCTACGATACAAGTCTGTCACTTCATGCATTATCCAACTGCAACCCACTTAGCTTGGAAGGAAAGGATTAGTATGTGTCATTCTCTCCTCTCCCTGGACACACACACTATTTAAAACATGCACAACAAGAATTTCAGCACTGTTTGGACTACCCAACTCATACCACCCACTTGTAGCTGTGCTCTGCCCAGCCCTCCCAGACACCCTGGCAGCCCAGCACTCAGTCCGCTCGTTATTCCAGAGCCTCAGTTCCCTGTCAACCTTTCTCCTCCTTCCTTTTCCCCTCCCCAAACAAAGGCAGGCTTTGCTTTTACTCTGGTTCTACCTAAAGTCTCCTGAAGAAAGACTTTAGAGGCTTGGGGTCAAAATATAGAGACAGATCCTGGTGGATCACTGGGAAAACAGCGTGGTCAGCAGAGAACAGTTCTCATGTCCTTGTAACAGCCCACAATACTGGAGAGCGCTTTTTCTAGCAACTGATATTTCCCACTAGCAAGTGTAGCACAGGTTGCTGCCGTCCAGCTGGGATCTGTGCTTATATACAGGACAAAGCATGAGCTGTACAGTGCCCTGTATTACAGCTATATAGAGCATGTGTCTTGTACAGACACATGCAACCATGCTATTTTCAACAGACCGGGTACAAGGAAGCCAGTGGCATTTGAGAGTTATGGGTCGCCCCTTCACAAGTCACAGACATCTAATGCCGTTCCATGACTGTTAGAACAAGGGAAAACCAACCAAAACCAAAACACCACCACAACCATTTGTGTCCCTCCAGCAACATAATTGTTCTCTGCCAAGCTGAGGTCTTTCCTATACACAAATAGCAATAGCTTTAAAACTAAAAAGCTGCTTTAAAAACAGTTTTTGAATGCATCCCTAGTGCTGCAGCAGATGAGCGTTCCCTTTTCTTTCCTTTGTCCTGCCTCGCAGCCACCTTGTGCAGTTCATGACTCTGCCATGAGACGGACCTGAAGCCAACCTGGCCAAGGAAAAGCTAGTATGGCCCTAAGTCTGGTTTGGTTCACTGCAGATCTGTACGAGCACAAAGGAGAAGAGAAGATGCTGGGGAAGGTAAGACTGGTTCTTTTAGTGGTGGCACCACAAACTCTGTGTAACACACTTCTCTGTACTAAGCTAGGCCAGTTTCAATGCACCTTCACTTAATTTTGAGGAAAGAGGCCTATTTGTGAGACTGCTGGAAGCAGAGGCAAGGGAACCCATAGGAAACTTGATCTAAAACCAGGCTAGGATAATTTAGGAGTGCCCACACGTCTTCTCCCACCCATTTTAAGATGCAACTTAATAAAGTGCAACTTTCTGCATAAATAGGATTTAAAATACAGCTCTTAAACTATCATATGATTTACAGCAGAACAAGTTGACCTGTAGGCACCTTGGCACTACTCATCAAGCAGTAAAAAGTCACCTTTGCAGCCACAGTGTATTGGGAACTGAAATATTTCTTCTGTCTCACCCAGCCTGTTCAATAGCTATGATACAACATACTGGTTGCAGAAAAACTAGAGATGTTTCATTTAACTTGTTGAATTTTAGGAGGACAATGTCAATGACATTTATTTTTGGATAATGGCAGACCATGACAACAGTGCTTTGTGATTTTTACTTTTGTGCAGGGTTACAGCTTGTAATTGAAGCAGATATGTCCATTCCATCACACTCCCTTTAAGCTGCATATACCTAAATAGGTATTCTTTTGTTTCACCTGCTGTATATTTGTCTACTAGTAAAACAGGAATCTCAAAGAATTTTTAGGCATTGGGCATAGCATCTTCCATATCAGGTGACCTGTTACGACACCTCTCCCACAGAAAACATCTCAGAACAGCTAAGATCAAGTTCCATCCTTTCCTGAAGAACCTGTACCTAATTGTCTGACCAAGCAAGACACTGAACTTGAAAGCCTGTGAGGCTCCTTCAATCCCATCTGTCAAATCAGAAGTTCAGGTTTTACACGTGTGCTCACGCACACACACACTACACATTAAAGTTACGAGGTGTCTTGAGAAGGCAACTTGGTCCCTCCTCTGGCTGTCTGGATTTATACTTACTGTCAGGTCAAGGAAAGCAGACCTACGGTTTTACTGCTCAAGTTGTAATGTACAGCTTCAGTAGCGCTTTCCAAATCTTCCTTATTCAATCTTCCCAATTCCCTTGGCACTGGTTATTTCAGATTCCACCTAGTCTATCACCAAGGTAACGGTTCCTTTCCTCAACATCTTCAAAACCGTCTACCACACTGCTGCTCCTCACTGCTAGAGCCCTGATCTGGCCCTTCAACCTCTTTTGCACAGCCACTACAGCCACCTCCTGCCTCCTCTGCTCCCTTCCCAGCCTTTCAGCACTGCTGCTTTTGCCCAAGGCTCTTGCCACAGCAGCCCTCTGGTACTTCAGCCAGACTCCTACCAAGTGTACACCCAATTCAGTTGTCCCATCTTGAATTTTCAAGCCTGTGTGCTGTGCCTTGCTTTAATATCCTACCACACACTCTCACATGTTCTGCACCCGTTGGATTTCCCACTCCTCCAAATCCTTTCATCTTTTCCCACTGAGCCCCATGCCGTTCTTACAATGCCTCATCAACCTGAGTAGGCTCCCTCCTCCATGGTATCAAATAACCTGAAACTCTCAAATCCTTCCTAAAATAAGCCTTAGCTACCCTGACTTCCTGCCTCGCCAAACAAGCTTAGCTTTAGCCCTTCTCTAAAAGCTTTTAAAAATACCAAATAAATATCACTTTCCACTGTGAAAAACCTTTTGGTCTAATAAGATGCATGCCAAATTTCCACTTGCCCAGGCTCCTTTGATGCGCAGATCTTGTTCTCTTTGTTTAGGCTGTAAACTATTTGGGACAGGAACCTTGCCTTTAAGCAGCTAACATACCATGCACTTTTCCAGCCCTGCACGATCAGCCTCATCTCTCCCAGGCAAATGGCCAGCACTCATACATTTCTGCTTCCAACTTCTGAGCGCCCTGTTTCGCAAACCTCTCTTTCACCTATATTTTATAAGTTGGCTCTTTTCTGCCTCAATAAATAAGTGTGGAAGCTATCTGCAGCACTTCAGGAGCCAACCAAGCAAGGGAGTAATCTCCTTTGCTCAGCTGGTGTTTGTACATGCCCCCAGCTTTCTGTGACCCCATCCTTTAATATGTTGGCAGGGGTGGGGATAGGGGAGAACTGGGCTAGAAATTAGCCAATTAACAATTTCTCAGCAAAATGCAACAGCCCCAACCCTACATCTTCCAAACCACAGAAGAATTTTCTTTCAAAATACTTTCCCCTCAGTCAGCAGTCTGCGCTCACCCTCCCCCACTCCTCCGCTCCCCCTCCTTTTGTCAGACCTGCATCTGGAAAAAGTCTCGCTGTTCCAGAAAGCGATGCATTAATTCAACATGGACTTTGTTTTACTTGTCTAAATATTCAGCAGAGAAAATAACTGTCCATAGTTATCTAACATGTTCATCTGCAGACAGGAGCGCTTCGATCTTTGCTGTGTGTCGTGTCTACCCCCACTTTTTTTTTTAAATAACAGAAAACCATGCCAACAGATAGAAAAGAACAATAATGACACTTCTTCTCAACAGTTCTGTATTGCACATGCTCTTTCTTCAACCAGCAAGGGGCAATAAACATTTACTACTTTCCTTGGAGCACAGCGGAGGAAAAAAAAAAAGAAAATAAAGAACAAACTAAATCTGAAGCTGCTCTGTGCTGGTTCGATTTAGCACGGCAAAGCAGTCATATGCTGTGAGTGACAAACATTTCACCAGGATCAAGGACAAGCAGGGAAAAAGAGTGAAAACAAAGGGAGAAGTCCTGTGGGCAATGAGGGGGCTGCCAAAGAGGACAGAGCAGCTCTGGTGGGATGCAGGAAAGGGTGAGAGTGCATGAGCACACCAACCAGGCTGGATTACCAGTACTGATCACGGGCTCTTTCCACTGCTAGAAAACTGGATGCAGAACAACCCATCCGGGCTAGGAGATGGCGTTTGTGTTTCAAGACGAACTCAAGATGGGGTTCAAGTATCAATACCACTAGGTTACATGGCTGCCTTCCCTCTACGCCCCATCCATCCCTCCCTATCAAGCTCCCTCTCTCCGTTAAGTTAGGCCAGCAGCAGGAAGACCTACACTTCCCAAGTTCTACCTTTAACTCTTCCATTGAATAGATTAGTTCTTGTGCTAGCAGCTACTCTTAAGAAATAGGCTCATTTGGCAGATATTCAGCCCATATGTCATAATAATTATAAGTAGTTTCCTGCATTGTAACAGCTCCAGTAGATAGTGTTGGGCACAAAACTAAAGCAGGAATAACTTACGTCAGATATCTGGCATACAAAACAGGCATGTAAACCCCCACTCTTCCCAATCAAACTGTAATAGAACAAATGACTTCTCATTAAATTAGCCTGTAAACAATCCTAAGTCCTCTTCCAGGGAAAGTTCGGAATAAACACATGTGTAGAAATAGCGTTTTACCTGGTACAAGAGAACACAAACTCTGTAGCTTGCAGGTCTAGCAAGTGTCAGGACTGAGGAAAAACTACAAACATTCAGGCTTCTCCTCACAATCCGTATTTGTATTATTGGAGTTTCATAATGTATAGACAAAAGTTTAGAAAATGTACCACATTTAAAAACATTGAACATTTAAAAAAAAAAAAACAAGCTCCGCAGCTACATAAGAAACATAAACCAATGTAATCTCTTAGATCTGGGCACACCATGGACCATTTTAAAGAGAAAATTTCAGCAACAAATGTCATCTGTTTTTCTTTGTAAAAACAGACTACAGCTGTTCTCTTTGCAGATTTTTTTCAGCTTTAAAAATGGAGCACTACCATAGATACTCAATAGTTTGCCTTTCATGTTTCTTATTCACAGACCCAGTAACATTGCCCCCAAATATCTGAAGTTCAGGGATGATTAGCCTCTTCAAATGGCTTTGGAAAGGGTAAAACCAAGCAAGACACGTTACCCCTTATAATCCTCCCCCATCAGGCAGTCTGTAACAGGGAAGCAAACACCCTTCCCTTCTGCACTCAGGCTTTCCCATTATTTTTAATATCCAAGTCACTTCGAAAATCTGGGCCTTCAGAAACATTGCTTACTTCCTTCAGTTCTGGCTTTTAAAGTGATTCTATCATAGACCTAGTCAGTAAAAATGCTTATTAGTGGTACCCAAACATAAATGTAAAAAGAAGCATCCTTTACAGCTTGCTTTTAAACTCCAGTGAACTCTCGGAGCTAGCTCTTCCAATAGCAGGGACTATCTCAAGCAGAGTATCGCTGGGTGGGAAGAATTTCAGCCAAAATGTTTAATTAAATTTATTTCCATGAAAGAGGCCAAGTGGAGGAGGGGAAGCTGTTTTGCCTGTGTTGAACAATTCTGGCAACCTCCTTTTTGAGCAGCTCTAGCTCTTTTGTGCTTTGGAGCAGGGACTTGAAGGCTGGCAGGGGGATGAGTGCGTACACTTCATGGATTCTGTCATTTTAGTGCAAACCCACCCAAATTTGGCCTTGTTATAAGTCTTTTGGGCTGGGATGGGAGACAAAGAAGGGAGAAAGCATCTCTCTTGACCTCATATAAACTGTGATCTGTTAGAGAACAGTGGGCTGGACACCCAGAGAGACTCATACTTTCAACAACTGCAGTTTGGAAGGCATAGATGTCTGCACTGGCTACAGCGATGCCAGATGATGAAGCCACTGTCTCCAACCTGTCCCCAAGGATTCAAATCACTTTCTTTACTTCCAGTGAGCCTGCTCTTGTAAGAGCTCCCTAACCTACTATTTCAGATGACGTTAAACAGCTTTTTTTAGCCAGCTTGGCTAGCTGTGGCTGCAAGGCACTGGAGAGAGCTTATAGAAGCAGCTCAGCCATGGAGAGTGCCCCAAACCTTGAGATGCTGCAGTTTCTGCCAAGTTCAAGTGCTGAGATTTAGTTTGAGATAAAGCACGTATTCTCCAACACATGCAAAAACCCAGCATTGCTTGGGCCTAATAGGAAAGAAGCTGTTATGGAGCAAGAAAAAGGCAGGGACGGAAGAGACTAGGGGAGCCTGTAGTGTGGAAGACTGCCAGAGAAGACTGTGACAGGTCTGGAGAAGATGCACACAGACGGTGGGCATAAGAGTGCAAGAGGGAAAACCTGGGAATTTAACTTAGGTCCTTGAGTCTTACCAGTCGACTATGCTAAGGGACAGATCCCGCAGTTTTAATATTTTATGGAGCTTTGTTTGCAATGCTGTACGAATATAAGACAATGAATTTGTTTAAACTAGTAAACAAATTGTTTAGAAAACTGATTCCCAGAAATTCTCCCATTAAAATTGCCCGGAAGTAACCGGCAGTTTGACAATGCAAAATAAGTAGATCCCAACCTCTTACAGAGTACAGAAATAACTGTACTCAGAAATAAGCACAAGTTCTTTTTCACAGCCAGCATGCGTGCTTATGGGTGGGTTTTTTTTCAGTGCCTTCGGGGTGTATTTGGTGGCTGAGAAGCAAGACCTCGTCTTCTGAGCGTAGTTCCAGTTGACTATAGGGCCAAGCTACCGTAGGAAGAACATCCCTCTTGTTATTTTGGTTTCCTCAGTAATACTTTGAGGAAAAGGTAAAAGATCACTGAAAAGTTGTATGTGCTTGACGCACACATGAGTCTGCAAGCAGAACCACCACCAAATCCAGGAGAAGATAAATTTGCTACTTTAAAAGTACATTCTCTCCTCAGTAGGAAAAGGCACTCAACTGGGAAGCTTCTCTTGTGCTTGCATTTGGTTCCATCCCCTCAGTAAGACTGTCTGAAAGTTACACAGAGGTGCAAATGGTGCTTCCCCTGACCTCCTTCCTTTTTAAAGTGCAAGGAGTGCCACATCTGGACAATCTTGCAAGAAGGGGATAGAAAGGGGTACCTTTACACTGGTAAAGATGATTTGCATGCACTGGAGAAATGCTTGGATTGGAAGATTCCTCAGACTTCACCCAAAGAAGGTGTTTGCTCCCACCCTGCCATGCTTCCTGCCAGACAAGCAGAGCTAAAAAAAAAAAAAAAAATGCTGCTACTGGTGGTATTTTGAACACCTAAGACTGATACCAAAAGCTCCCAAAAGTTCTGAAGAAGTCTGTCTTCAGTACCAAGCACTGCTTGAAAGGAAGAAAGGGGACTGAAACTGGAATGATTCTCATCTTTCCACACCAAGCACTTTTCCAATGCGCACATCTCTGACCATGGCTTTTTGGCATTCTTCTCATTTTAATAGCCCTGAAAGTATCACTTGTCCTTATTGAGGTAGGAAAGACTGAGCATGAATATGCCCAAAGTTAAAACACAACAGATGTGAGCTTCCCAAAGCAGCATGAAGAGTCAGACTGCAGAGTTACCCTTGATTGTTAGCCTCCAGCTCTTGGGGTGCCCAACCCTGGCTCCAAGACACCCTCGAGCTGTCATGTACAAAATCTGCATCTCAACTCTGCAGCGCTGGCCCCGCTCTGTCAGACTGCCAAAGATGCAGACCCTGGCACACAACAGCCAAAGCTGCAGCACAGCTTTTGGTACACCCTTACAGGCTTGTGCCATAGGAAGCTATTAATTCACCTCGACTCTGCTGCCTGTTGACTATCCCGCCCAGCGTCCATCGCCGGTCCAGGCGTCTCAGGTGAGCCTTGCGTCGCTTAGAAACTAGTTTGGAACATGGATGGAAACAAAACAAAAAAAAAACAAAAAGAAAAAAAATGATGGGAGGGGTGAGGAATAAAAACAAAACATGGCATTTACAAGCACCGGTCTTGTTAGCAGGAACGGGTTAGGTGGGATGCAGACATTTTGTTTTAGTTTATATAGTAGAGTGAAACAAGTCAGCTTCTTGAGCCTGAGCAATATGAACCACCTAGAACTGTCAAAAATTGCCACCCTTACTATTGGCTTTCCTTAAAAAAAACCCAAACAAAAACATCCACACACCCCAAAACGAGCTACACAACTGAAGACAACTTGTCCAAGGAGGCTGTAGTGGCAGGACAGATCAACATCATTGCTGTTGGATCTCCTAGTTAGGTTGCATGATCTTTGGAGAATTCCATCAACTGTATGTGACAACAAACCCAACAGGGCTCTAACCCTCTCTAAACAAATTCTCACACTATAAACAGAATCCAGGGAAAAAAAAAAAGGCAACTTCTCTTACGTGAGTTCACTTGTAACAGCAGCACTCAGGAACAGAACCCACGTGAAAAGTGTCTGACATCTCCTTGCTTGCAATACATGACTCACAATCACTGCCACAGCTAATTCTCATGATCCAAATTTCTAATACACTGATTACAAATATAAGGAAAAACATAACCTTGCAATTATTAAGCAGGCTCAAGAAGCTAACAAGCCAGAAGTGAGAATGAGTTACACACTGAAACAATAACTTATGTTTAAAATATGAACAAAGACAAGTCACCTATGGAAATGGCATTGTAAAAGCAGCTATGTGCAGAGGACACCACTTGTTTTCTGGACTGCATACATAGAATTGTACTCAGTTCCTCCTTCTCCTTGCAAAGGTGTGAATGAGACAGGAACCATTGGACTGGCACAGAAACGCAGACTACGACTTCCCCTTTTCCATTCAAGGGCTTCTACGCTAGTTTGGCAACTACTGCAAGGGTGCCTGGTGCTGCCACAGGACAATGCAAAATATTACACTTATTGCTAGGGTGCAAACACAACTGTTTTGCTAGTGATTCTGGGAAGCTGTTCCTAAACTCTGATATCACATCATTAATTATCACTCAATTCTGCTTATGTGTACTCACTTGGGGAATATACCCTTACACTTACGAGAGAAGACACAATTGTCTTCTAGAACAATGTTCTGTATATAGCCTGGCACAGCTAAATTATTTTATTGGGGAATGATTGCTGAACATGTAAAAAAATTAGTAACTTCCCCAAAAAGTGGCTTTTGCCTTTTTGCCCTTTATATCTGTCAGGGGCTTAGACCAGACTCACTCTCCTCAATTTCTCCTTTGCTGTAAGGCCTAACCTTCCCTAGTCACCATAAGTGGAGGTGTGCTGAGTGGTGTTAAACAGACACAATGTCTAGTTTGTGGTACTTTGTACTTCCCCTTTGATCCCATGTGGGTCAAAGAAGAACCGCAGATTTTCAGAGGATCTGGATTTGAAGTTTATAGATCACTTTTTTTGGCTAACGGAAATCAGCGATCCTCTTGGAAGCCCACAGTGCCACAGAAAATGAGCTGTCCTCACTCCTTACTGGTAGTGTTTTTCTTACCAATTGGTTCAACCTGGTGGCTTTCACCAAATCAACAGGACATTAGACTGCAGTTACACACATGCTACACAAGAGGGAACACAGGACACCTCACTAGACGTATAGATTATAGCAGACAGAGAAGCTAAAGCTCAAGTCACAGTAAGGCGGCCTGCATTAGGAGGTTTCTGTACAAGAAGGGAGGAAATGAAATGTTGAACTTAAAGGCTTGCAGGAAGGAGGGGTGTGGAAGGGGTAGAAATTTGCTTCAGGTGTCAACACAGAGCAGTCCCCTACAGCTCCTTGCTCGCACCAGGAGTTTGGAGGATTCGGCCACCCAAGAAGCACTCCTTGACCACAGTGGGTCACTCAGATTCACCACGCTATGTCCTCCTCACAACCTATGACTGTCCTCAGTGATAGTCCTTTTATATCACAATGATGTCTTTTCCTCCTCAACAATACTGAATTTGGCCATTTGATCCCAAACTTGGACTTGGTTGATCATGCCACAGTTAGTCACCAGAAAGGTTATTTATCAACAACTGTCTAAACCTTTCCAGAGACCATTTTAAGATGTTTAACAGCTCCTGTGGCTGTGAATGTTTCTTTAGATTGCTTTCTGAATGTTTTCCAAGCCTTGTAAGATGGCGTTGGTCTAAACACAGGCTCAGGTAGCAGTCGACTGTCTATCCTCACCCTGACAAAAGATGTTGTGCAGGTTCAGACGCAGGGAGCAAACACTCCTGTCTTTCTCAGGGAACAGACTATTTAAATAGAGCCACATGGAAATATTACTGCTATGTAGAGCAGCACTGTTAGTTAAGTTGCATTCAGCACCTCTTTATCTTTGCAAGGGCCTGCCACAGCAGAGCAGACCTCTGGGTCTGCCTGGCTGGTGGAGTTGTTCCAGGCCTGCTGCAAATGGAGAGGGCCAGGAGGCTGATACAGAAAGCTCCTTCCAGTAGTGTTTCTACCCTTGCAAAGTGGGCAGAGCAGAGATTGTACAGTTGCAGGAAGTCAGCATCTCCAAGTGTCACTCAAACTTGTATGAACACTGAATCCAGGGGCTAGGGCACTTAATCCACTTAAAGTGCCTTCCTTCTTAGTTATACTGGAGCCCCTTTCTTCTGCCTGATGAGAGCGAGTTGGCAAGTACGTTCACTTTTATACACTTTTCTTTAAGAGAGTGAATCTGAGTTGTTCTTTCCTCTCTTATGGAATAACTATTAGGAGAAGAACAGCCCAAGTAATGAAGAACTGGGGGGGGG
>Ga0181612_176803_pt1 | contig 17367 bp, 10 predicted proteins | sample HoacroProtozoa21_FD_119630 | JGI IMG/M metagenome (GOLD analysis project Ga0181612, IMG submission 119630) | Hoatzin crop microbial communities from Cojedes, Venezuel. Combined Assembly of Gp0051906, Gp0051904, Gp0051908
TCATAGTAAAACAACATGAGATGTCTCCACTGTAGAGTTAACTTGAATGTTGGCAGAAGGGTTTAGGTATATGGGCTGGAAACTTGGTTCCATGTTCACTCCTACTAATAACTCATCACCTGCTTTGTAGGTGCAGGCTGGACCACAAACCTACTGATGGTCCTCCAGTGGTGCAATGCCAGAACTCCCTGTTTTTCTAGGCCAGGTGGCGTTTGCCCTGCATCACTGGATAAGGATCTTCAAGTGTTTTACTAACACAGTATAACGTATCATAAGATTTCTGCTCACATATGATGAAGATGTCCTTCAGATGTACGTGAGGAAAGGCAAGGGTCTAGTGGAGTGACAGAACCATGAGGTACCACAGGAGACCTGCCTGTAGACGTAAGCACACCAGTTGGACTAGTGCAGTCATGAGAGCCATGGGATGATTGGGTGGTTTCTAAGGTAGACTGCCAGGGAACTGGGGGATGAAGCCTCTCCTCATCATTTCCTGTCCTTCCAAACCTGATATTCCCCATTCAGGGACAGATTATGAGGGCAATTGGAGAGGTTGGATGGCAATGGGGAAGACACGGATAAATCTCTTTTTATGTGACCAGTGAAGTGTCAGGCTCAAGTGTAGCACTCCCTGTGATCATTGAATCCTTCTCCCCACTGGTGAGCAAATCCTCCCAAAAAGGAGAAGTTAGCAGGAGTAAATAAGGTGGGCTCAACCTCCCCTGGCTGCTGTGGGCTGAAGGAAGTAGATGGCTCAGTATGCAAACTGTCTGTTCCAGCCCGGTTGTTGGCACAGTATCTTTCTTGCATATCAGGCAGCCTCCAGGGAAGAAAAAAGGGTTATTTTAATTCAGTTGACCACTGTTTCAGCTCTGTGCTCTGCTGCAAGGAGGAAAGGGAGAGCTCTCCTGTGTTTGGGACCAAGGGACTGGTTCTGTATGTTTTGCATTGGAGAAGACCGTCTGCCAACTTTTCCACTCCCTGGAATGAGGAGGGCTGGCTGCATTTATTTTCAGCACCCTCCAGGAAATGAGGCTGTTAGGTTTATTATCCTGAAGCTAGAAGGCCAGTTCAGTTCCTTTAGTAGGTGTAGGGCCACAGTTACTAAATTTAATGCACTTTTTCCAAAGAGTTGAGCCTTGGAGCAAGTCTGTTATTCTCACTAATTAATTACCTGATACCCCGATGTGTCTTTGGCCAAAACCTGCCAGCTTGAATCATGACTCACCAGCACAAGCAAAGACCTTACGCAGGCAGTAACCTTCAGTTAGCTGTAGAAGAAGAGAAATCCTAAGAGCTGTGTAGAAATGTGTCTATTTCCAGGTGCCTGCAGTTGTGTCTGTACGATATCAGGTGCAGCGGTGGTATCGGTTACGGGCAGTGAGTGCACAAGTGGTTAAGAAGGCTGGTTTACAGCAACATGCCAGTCTCCTACAAAACAAAAAGAAAATCCAGGTAGCATTACACAAGAGAAAGGTACATTTCTTTCTCTGATCTCTTTAGTGCTTACAAGATTTAGATAACGTGCTTATCACGAAGCAAACGGAGATATTTTGCAAGTTTTACTTGGTGTGGTAACAACTATTACCCTTTATACCTTTGTAAATACCCTGAAGTTCGCAAGAGTAGGGGCATAAATAAAGTGAACAAACACAGCCCAACTCCAAATACCTCTTGGCTTTTCACATACATTTATAATTAAATGACGAGGATGAATTTTTGTGAGGTTGTAATAAAATACAATTATTTAAATAAATATCTGAACAAAATAGTCATACAGCCAGAATAAATTACCATCATATTTTTAATTACTGAAGTAAGTTTTGGTAGGAGGGAATGAATAATATTAAAAGATTTAATTAGTGAATTCAGAGAGGGGTTATTTACAGCACTAACATCAACAACATAACATCTAACATAATTAGGCATCAAAAAAAGCCTACAACAATACTAACATCTAACATAATTAGACATCAAAGAAAGTCTACCAGGCAAGCAAGACCCTTCTTGCAGAAGAAGATGTGGTCTCCCAGTCTTTAATTCTTGCATTTTTCTCCTTTGAGTTTCTTTCCCAAGTACTTTTATTTCCTCTAGAATATTTAACCATGGATAATTAAATAATTTTTGTAAGGGGCCAAATAACCTGCAGCAGTAGCCTGTTGGTTCTACAGAAGCTAGACATCAGAAATGGCTGCCGAATATTGACTGCACAATACCACTACGTACAAGAGGAACAGGTGTGAGGGGAAGCAGGACATGTCGCTGTTATTTAGTGTAAATGCTGATTTAACATTTTCTCCCAAGATGCATAAAGGGTCCTTCTGACCTGGGTAATTTCAGCAGTGCTTTGGAATAGTAGGTCTATAAAGTTATAGGGCAGAGGCCTTGTTCTACCTTGTCCTTGTCCTGTGCCTTTTGATGATTCTCAGGCATGTGCAGGGTTTAGAATAGCACTCTCGCCAGGAGGTAAAAATTAATAAGATTAATTGGATTAAATGAATTAGAGGAAAGTTCATGAGGATTTTTTTGCGGCATTTTCTTCCACCCAAATGTGTCATACTTACTTCTGCAATTTCTTTCACTCGTTCTGTGTTCCCTGGCTGTGCTCAGAAACCTGTTTCAGTCAGTGAAAAGGATGTCTCCTCCACCTAGCCTGAAGGCAAAGGAAGAACATGCAACGAAATGTTCAGAAGAGGAATGGATTTTCACAAAATCTGTTTCAATTTTTCATTTCCCTCATTTTCTGTCAGAATTTGAAACCCTGTGACTGGAAAAATTAAAAAAAAAATAAAAGCTTGCAAAAATCTCATAAAAATTTCCAGATGAAGAGAAATGGTAACCTTGTGCTAATATCTATTTGATCTTTAAAATTTCTGTTCCTTTGAAATTCCTGCACACTCCTCCAGGAGAAGGAAACAACAAAATGTATAAAAGGCACTCATTTTCAGTAATATTGTTGTAACCCGAGGAACTTAAAATTCTCTCCAAAAGTGACTCTTTACTCAGTAACCCATGTAGGGCTTCTGTACCAGCTCCATACCACGTTAGAAACCGTGTCTTTAAAAGTTTTGGTAGCAGGATTTGAAAACAGTTATTAAAAGCTTTTATTATCAACAAATCACATACTGGGACAGGAGAATAACATGCCCTCATTTTTCTCCAGCCTTCTGTGGGCTCCAAAGGGCTCTGCCCTGTGTCGTCTTCCCTCCTCCCTCTGGAGCAGGCATCTCCTCTCCAGGGAAGCTCATCTGTAAACACGAGCCCGACTGCTCGCGCGGATGACTCAGATCCACCCGTATGCTCCCTTCTGTCCAAGCCCAAAGCTCAGCCTGCTTCTCTCTGAACGTCTCGCCATCGGCTCAAGCTCAGTACGGCTCAGCAGAGCTCTTAATCTAAGTCTTCTAAGCTCTCTTTGCTGCTGCTTTTTCCAGTCACTGTGGCTAACGTCACTGGCCTGTCTGCTGCTTGGGCCGTGAACTTGTCAGCACCTGCAGACCGGGACTTTCTCCGCCTCAGCTTCTCATATCAAAGTTCTGTGTAAATTTTGACACATAAAACTTCAAAGCGATGACCTTCCTCATGCTTTCATACAGCTAAGATTGCCAGTCTTTATTTATCCCTTTGCCTTTCTGTTCTCACAAGATGCTTTTCCCTGGTTTCGGTATTTTCCCGCTCTTTCCCCTGTGCCCACAGCTGCAAGGAGGTTTCCTCTCTCCCCGCGTCTTCCCACCAGCTCTCCTGTCACCAAGCACAACGTAATTCTCCTCCGTGCAGACTGCAGCCCCACTGCCATCTCCGATAACCCGCGGCACCAGCTGTCATTGCACATACATAAACCTCTCACACCAGTCACACCCTCACCCTGCACTGGCCTTCCAGCCTGGGAGAAGCTCTCTGTGAAAATACACAGCACTCTGCCATTGCACACCTTCAAAATATCCCCCAGAGCTTTTTTTTCCACACTGTCTGCAAAAACCAAGTTGCTGGCGTGCTGCAAGTGTCGTGGGCACAATGACCAGTAATGTGCTATTTTCCTCCACGCCCCTGAATGTAGCTACCTGCTGCTTTGTGTTTTCTACTTTGATTGTAAATGTCAGATAACAAATGCATTGAGCGTCTCTACCACGTGGGCATGTGTGGAACAGGGCACTGCGAAGCCCTGGCCCGTGTCTGAATTGCACAGACACCGCAGTACCAGAACTACAGGCATTTCACATTCAGCTACACAAATGTTGGGAATACATTATTCAGTTACCGGACTAGGTTTAATTCATACTCCTTTAAAGGAAAGGATAAAGGTATCCCTGAATGTTAAAAAAAAAAAAATTTAAAAATTGGATTCTTTACAAATATAATTATTTAGTGTCTATGAAAATGTGGTGCCTTTCTTCAAAGGCACTTCTGGAACTGAAATCTTTTCTTTCTTCTTACCTTTGCGTCCATTGTGGAATTATAGTGGCAATATTCTCACTTGGAATCACATTTCTGGTGCTCTGTCTCTAAAGTTTATTTTTTCTGCAGGGATCTATAGTTTCTATAGTGTTATAACCCAAACCAAATGTTTTCTGAGGCACAACAGAAAGCTCTATTTCTAAGCCATTTGAACACATGTATTCGAAATGTATTAAATGTGGGTAAATCATGACTGCAGAAGAAGATATTTCTAGATGTGGAGTCTTTTAAAAGGAGCTAAAACTGTTTTCCTTTCCAAGAAAAATATATCAGTTTCCCTATGTTTAGTGTATTTCAAATTCTGTCAACAAGTCGTAAGCTGTTAACAGGAAGCTGCCTCCTGTTTCGCTCGCTGCCAAGATTAGGGGTGACATTCCTGCCCTCTTGAAATCAGTGATAAAATTTCCTTTGATTTCAATAGGGAGAAGATTTAATCCAAAGCATGAAAATTATTATCCTTACATTTTCAGAACTGAAAATAATAAAAGTCTCCTTCCAATTCATACTTATCTCCATTTTCAGATGCTGCCATGTAAGAATTATTTATACTGTCATCCTTTTCAATATAAAGCTAATCTTAGTTGGTTTTGATGCCTGAAGACAGGAATTAGCTTATAAAGTATTTTTGCAGTGTACAACAACACAAAAAGAGTAGCTCAGAAAGGCAAAAGTAAACACTTAAAAATAAGCACTTCTCTTTCCATGTTATTAATATGGATTTGCTATCTTTCCACACAAAAGAATGAATATAATTTCATTATCAAGAAAATGATGCTTATAAAGATAGTTCTTTTGCAGGTTGACGTTTGGTGGGAGGAGATGAAGGAAGGGTTGATTCAAAGATCAGTGGAATAGGTGGGGAGAAAAGTAGATAGAAAAACTTCCATTGACTGTGTTGGGCTGTATGTCACACCCTTTTCCCCTGTTAAATACTGCGCAGCAAGGAAAGTTCAAACCCTTCTAACTTATCCTTAGGAGCCTTTTTAAGAAGAACAGTAAAATGCACAAGCCACGTAGTCCCAACTGAGTTGTATAAGATTAGGATACATTTCCAGAAATGCTGAAGTGAGTATAACCTAGATGTCAGGAATATACAGGGACCTGGTGCATAACTAGACAGTACCTAACCTGGCAAACACTGGAGGTCTCCTTGATGACTTACTGCTAAGACCCAAACACACCAAATTCAGTGAAAGCTGGGTATTGACCATCTACCCAGGGTTAAATAGGGCCCAGATTTTCCTATGTGACCTCTGGTATTTGGCAAATCCTTCTCTTAATGACCAACGGTTATCAGTTAAAAAATGAAGAATAAAAATAAAGCGTCAATTAAAAAAATTTGGCTGTCTCTAACCCTCTTCTAGGGTTAGAATTTTGTTCATTCTTCACTTCACAAAGAAAGTCACCACAGAAGGAAAATGTGAGCATAAATCACCTTAACTTTCATCTCTCTGAAAAAAATGCCTTCAAAGAAAAGTGATTTTTAATTGGGTGTTGTTATACTATGATCTGCATGTTGATACTCACACGATAGATATGTTTATCATACCATAATCATGGTTTAGATTGCCTACCTGATGAAATACTTTGAAATACTGCTTTGTAATTGCTATTCCATACTAACTCCCCATGTGGACATCCCTACACTGCTTAATTGACTTCACAGCACCAAGAGTGTAAGCACGCCACTGCACACCCCAGGGCAAGCTACAGTATGATTCTGCAGCGTGCCACCGACTTCAATGCGCCCATCCTGTCCCACAGTGCGCAGAGCCGTTTGCCACACTGCAATGCTGCTGTGCTTGACTCTACCTTCAAATATCGACCAGACCTACATCATGTAGAAGTTTCTGTAACTGAGATAATAAACACATGTTTTGTTACGTAAGCTACTTCATAATTCAGCTCAAAAAACAAGCAACCCTTCAATTACTCATAAACAATACACAATTTACAGAATTAATAAGGACAGTAGATGAACATAATTCAGAAATCGAAGATTCACTGAAAATCAACGGGACTTCGGCTCTTGAGCCAGCGCTTCCAGAACAGGAACCCAGCAGGGCAGTGACATTCCTCTGAAACCTGGCTTGTTGGCACACCTCCGCATGTGCGCAAGATAGCAAAAGGATGAGGTTCTGCTGACATCTGGTGATAAATGCCTGAACAGCAGAACTGCTGTCTTAACGCGTAGGTAAATGAAATAAAAAAATATATAAAAAAACAGGAGTAAAGGTACAGACCCGCCTTCTTTCTATGGCAGAAAATTTTCTGGTCATTGCTATGTCATAATGGTGGAGTGAGGTTGGGGAAAGGACGAAAAGGAAAGGTAAAAATAAAATTTGCTGTTAGATTTTTTGTCAGATCTTCTCTGGCAAGGCTGATGAGGTCACTTCCTACTGAGTCAATACACTACTGGCAGTGAGTCATTGTGGAGATGCCGACTAAGCTGAAAGAGATTTGCTAATGACTGGATGATCAGCAAAAGTATGTAATTAATATCAGCAGAGACCAGTATCTGTTTGTCAAACGATCAGATTCATGCTAACATGGGAGTGCGATAACATGACAGACTACTGAGAGATTTTCAAACTTACTTCTTTTTAATATGGGAAGAGAATTTTTTGCTTACTCAGCACCTTATCCTCAAAACTCAGCAAATATCATATCTGAACTCTGCTGAGGTTGTTTAGGCCCCAGAAAAAGTAAAATTTTAATAGAATTTTTCTCACTGCTACAACGCTAAACAATTAAGACAGGCTTCAAACTTCCAGTTACAGCACAGTCCTAATGCTAATAACTTTGAGCTTTGTGTGAAGCACGCTGAAAAAGAGAGAAGACTGCTACACCGTTCGTAATAAGTCTTTCTGTTAACAGACTGCACACTGCACTCCCTTTCATTTGTACGGGAGGAGGGGGTGGGGGGGCTGGTGGTGCATGGTCCCTGGTAAGAAAAACGTGTTTTGGGCAGTGTTTTAGACACTATGTAACCTGTATTAACTGCTTTTCTGATAAGAAAAGCTCAGGCAGTGCAGATTTGCTCCTTTTGCTGTTGTTCACGTGTGATCCTCCCCTGCCCCCTCAAGGAAGGAAAGAGAAATTTACAGTAAAGAAAGAATTCACTTTCTGTCCCTGGTGTTCGCCCGTTAAAAAAAATTACTGCTTGTAAAATACAGGCCCGAAGATCTTATCCTGAACAACCGTGTACTTGGGTTTGTTTATATATTCCCGCCTTCTCTGTACCCAGGATGAACTGGAAGGCGTTGCAACGGGTAATTGCTGTGATTACTGGATGCTTGCCAGCCCGTTCTGCCCTGGATGCAAAGGGCTGCTGGAGCCTGGAGCAGCCCAAAACTGCCAGCACACCTCGGCCCGGCTGCTTGTCCAGCGTGAGGCTTGTCTGTGGAGACGTGGTGGAAACGCCTGGGGTATCTGGACGTACGGCTGCCCAGTCAGAGCTACTCGCAAGTCTGACCGAGATGCTAAACATCCAGAAATTCTCGGCAAATGTAGAACACATTCACATTGGACAACAATTTCAAGCTAAAAAATAAGACATGTTCTTGAGGCAGACTGTAGCTCTAAATCAGACGCAAAGCCTCTGCTGTGTATGAAGTGAAGCTGCGGTTGAGACTGCTGAAAACTCTCGGGCATGCCGTGCACATACAGCTTGTTTGTGCAGCACACAGCCAAGCCGAATGCTTTATGGAGGTATTCAGCTAATTCTTCGTGTGCATGTATAATTATGTCCGCGAAGCTCTAGACAGAAGCATGGCAGCCTCTGCCTGCCAGTATTTACCTGGGCAAGTTGCACGGACCATTAGCAAGCTTTTATCAGCACTGGGCATGTCAAGGCATTGCCGTTAACCACCTTGCTGGTTGCGTGTTCTGAGCACCAGAACAAAAGGTGTAGTCAGCAGCTGTACATTGCAAAGGGAGAAGATTAACAGAGAAACAAGGTAAGAAGGAAAAATGGCCGGAAGAGAAGGCGCAAGAGACAAGAAGGCGTGTAGGCATTGTTTAGGATGTAAAGGAAGCTGATGAACGCAGTTATGTCACTCAGTAATAGTGATCATTACAGGGCTGGCTTATTTCCTCATAGGCCCACAACCCTCAGCCTCCCCACAGGGTGCCCAACTAGAGGTGGTAACTCTTTCCATTGAGAGTCAGCAATCAAGGCACATTTCCAAACTGGCAACTACAAGCGTTTGATGCCCTTTCTGAAATGCTTTAGATCATCGTCATTCCAGGTAGTCACTTTATTCACAACTGTGAACACTCTTCGGACCAGCTGAGCCTTTAAACACCACTGCGTGCAAACCTCCTTGTCTCCAGCTGGTGCTGGAGCTTCTCATCCACCAGTACCCTCAAGTCCTTCTCCTCAGGGCTGCTCTCGAGCCACTCTGCCCAGCCTGTACTTTGGGATTGCCTGGACCCATGTGCAGGACCTTCTTCCTAGTTTTAGATGGTTACAGAAGGGAAGACAGGTCTGTGCAGAATCATGCATCTCCCAGCTTTGTAGCTGTTTTTATGGTGTCTCTTTTCCGTGCATTTAAATATCCTAACTCTGCCAGAAGCTGTCCCCTCCCTCAGGGGCTTAATTCTCTGGAAACACTGAGGGTGATTAATCAAGCTAATTTGTGTTAACTTTACAAAACCAAGCAGTCTGACTTTAATTTTGTGTAGTCTTGACTTTCTGTTTTCTTGTTAACTTTTTTTTGGAATTTCTTATCTCAAATATATCTTACCTGTCTACATAACAGACATTTAGGCACCTGATTACTCTGAGGAGTATTCCTGTATCCACAGAACAAAGCCAGCTGTAAGATATCCCACGTGGTATATGAACTGCAAAGACTTCACAGGTGTCAGCTAATCATGAACATAATCTTATGCTTTCCTTGCATTCTTAAAATAACTATTCATATGACATCGTGGTCACATCGAAGTGGTCTGGGAGGTGCAGAAGTACTGTGTAGCTATGAAGAAAAAAAGCTGTTTTACTAATCTGTCCTTAAGATCCGTTGAATTGAAGGGGTATGTGTTTAGGAAAGAGAGGTAGAAGTATGTGGGATTGGCCTCAAAATGATTCACATCTGTTCACCTGCACATCTGTTCACCTGACCAGAAGTAAGAAAATCTCCGGGGTGACCTGTTCATCTGAGCAGATGTAGGAAAAGCTCCTCAGTTTGTGCTGGTTTTTTTTTTTCCCCTTATGTCTCTGTCCATTAGCATATTTTGCTCATGAGCAGAGTGTTTACCACTTCTGCATGGTCCTGCAGACTACATTACTTATCTGTATCTTGGAAGAGATGGTTGTTCATCTGTTGTCACTGTCCTGTGTGGGTTTTTCCGTGGGGTGTGGGAGTGCGCTCCGAGTATGCTGCCAGCTCTTGGTGTCCAGTCTGCTGACCGGTTGTGGTGGTGTCGCGGTCCTGCTGGGTACGTTGCTGCATACCCTGCCAAGTCTTCATGCAGGAGTTTATGCAGCCTCATATCCACCCTTGGATAATGATTGTTTTCTCTGATACTGAAAGGTGGCACAGATGCTTTGTCATCTTCTCCCTCCTACGTAAGGTGGTGGTCAACTTCTGGAATTAGTGCACTACTTCCTTGTGGATATAGCCATTGGTAGTGTATTTTCTGAACCTTGAGAATACCAAACAAGCAGATTTATCAGATTAAATTTGTCAGCATAGTGAACAGAAATGCAAGAGCTCTACCACAGAACATTTTCTTAGACTGTCCCTGTCTAATTAGAGATGTATTTATTGCATTACCCAAAATTGCTGGAACTTTTTTCCCAGAGGAGGTCTTAGCCTTGCTTGGGTGTCAATACCTTCTTTGTCCTTCAGTCAGTGAAATTCTTATCTGCTCATCTGTTTATGCCTTTAATCTTACATGTGTTTTATAAAAGAAAACGAGACTCTCCATTGTTCACCTTCCCATCTGGCCGAGCCAGGCGGGTCTGGTCCCCAGCTCATCCCTGTGCACCCCCTGGACAACCCCAGGGCTCTCAGGTCTCCTCTCTCATGGCAGGAGGGGGATGTGCAGTCCAAATCTGTATTTCTTCTCTGTCATTGTATGGAGCCTGGATGACTCCTGACAACTGGTAGATCCTGCTTGTCCTCTTTCTTATCTGTAGCAGTTTTAAGTCTCCACTGAAGGTGGAGATAGTTCTTGACGGAGTGAGCAAAATCTGACTCCGTTTAAAAATTGAGCATGTTCTCCACCTATCCAAGCCTCTTGGAAGTAGAGCACAGTGTCTGCTCTGTGTTGTCACCACTGGTACTTAACTCTTCTCTAATTCTGTGTTACAGTACTTTCAGAGTTCTAATTAGGGTGGAACATGAACAGCCTTTCAGGTGGGACTGCCTCTTGCGTTGATGACAGTCTGCTTGCTGCTACTGTGTTTTTGGGAAGTGGTGTGGTATTTTGGGGATTGCAGAGGACAGTAGTAACAAATCTTCCTTGAGGATTCACCGTGGTCCTACGCAAGCTTTTCAAGTAATTTCACATAACAATTTCATCTACCATATTCCAAAATCACACTTAACAAAAGCTGAGTCATTCCCACACATAGATGTTTTTTCAGCTTTTCCTGGTAAGTTTGCTTCACTGCATCTGCAACTTCACTGAATCTCCGCAGCTGTTTGTAACTATAACTGAGAGATGAAGACTGCACAAATGGATGTTGACCCATGCTCAGGTGAATCTGCTGGTGATCATTAGACTTCATTTAACTAGAGCTTGAGCAGTTGTTTGGTAGCCTTCCTTCTGCTGCGCTGTTTCTCCCTATTCTGCTCGCTTTCTCTCCCAGTGGGATATCTGCGTGGAAGCAGCTGGTGCGAGAACTGCTGGGCACATGCATCCAGTGTCGATACTGCCTGGATTAAAAAAAGCCTGTGTGATTAAATACTGCAACATACCGGTTCCCCTGCAGCATAATATGTACAAGAGGCATTTGCAGAACTCAGGTTACCAGCGAGTAATTTTTTCTGCCAGCGAGAGCTTTCTAGCTAACCTTTTATTATACTTTGTAATGGGCACCTTGTGTGGCCTAGTGTTTAACTGGGCCTCTGTTTGATTTATCTATTTGATCAAGCTAGGTTATGGAGTTGGCTTTAAATTACACATGCATTTGCACGTGCACATACACATATATAAACTGTGATGTGTGTGAAAACTGAGTTTGTACAGTCAAGGAGGAAAAATCTTAGAAAATACTGAAGCTGGAGTTGCACATACGGCTGCAAGACTAGCCCCTTTTCATTGCTCTCACTTTAGTTTGTACTTGCTTGGTTTTATGATCACCTGCTGCCTCCCCAACATAATGTGTCGTAGCTTTCAGCTACCAATGGCTGCATCTTACATAGTAGCCAGAAAATAAATGTTGGTGTGACTGTGGTCATAAGATATGTCACGGAAAGGAGTCTAAATAAAGAAATAATACTCAGAATTTATTGTTTCCCAGAACTCAGCTGTGTTTGTTGCATCATAGTTACTATGCAGTGTACCTCTGATTTTAGCTTTTGGAGCTTTCTCTTTCAAACAGTCCAATAAAAACGGAGCCTGGAGTTTGTTTACTTCTGATGTTAAAAGCAAACAGCTCAGGGAGCAGGCAACTTTTATTGGACCTGTAAAAGAGTAATATAGATGGTACAGATTTCAGGCTGTACTTTGTTTATCATGGGTTTCAGTTTTTTGGGGGTACCGAGCTGTTTCTGTGGGGAGGGTAGGGTTGGCAGCTTTCACTGATGTTAGGCAGTCTGTGAGACCAGACTGTTGCATTAATGCAGCAAAAAGACTGGGTAGAAACATAAATATGTTGTAGTGAAAAGGCTTCAATTTTTATACAGTTCTGTTTTTTCTCCCATGTGAAGTGTAATGTTATGAGGAGGAAAAATCTTCAGCCAGAACTGAGAGGAATAAAGTCATTACGTAGAGGACTGTTTTAGTGTTATTACAGATGGGTACAATAGAAATAAACTTCTCAGAAGTTAAAAAACATAACTACTGCAAAGCCACTGTCCCTGGTCTTGCGGTACCTTGGCCTGGAAGGGGTATTTGGAAGAGAGGATACTCACTCGTTGTTTGTGCTCCCTTTGTCAGCCAGGATGTGTACCCCTGCCAGGAAAGCTGAGCGTGCCACGTATGCCACCGGTGCCCTGCGAAGCAATGTGCTTTTACTAGTGACAGAAGGACAGGGTCTATAGCTCAAATCATGATATTGAAAGGATGTTACCAGGTGATGCAGCTAAACCATAAATGCGTGTTTGGAAGGATCTCTCCCGTGGAATATTTGCCTTACAGCTGTGTCAGAACTAGTCACCTGCCTCCTGTGTTTCATAATGAGATGTGTCTGGCATGTCTGAGGTGTAGCCAACCCCCAAAAGCAAACAAGTTCAGAATTAACAGGCTCGTACTTCTGGGTCTGCTCTCCTGCATGAGAGTTGATGTGAGCTGTGTCAGCAGATTCTAAGAGGAAGGAGTTGTCCTTAAGGAACCCCTTTCTGTCTTCCTGCTGCAGCTGGTCTGACCCTCTTTCAGGAGGCCTCGGGAAACATTTACATTCTTTGGCAGAGCGTGCTAAAATAAGGATATAAAAATGACAGATTCAATATTGGATTCTTAAGTAATATTTAAGTAGTCTTGCGTTATGTAATCTGAGCAGAAGCCAATGTTACTGTCTTTTGATTCATGTGGTTTTATGTGTGATATTCCAGTTTCACAATTACTTTCTCAATAAATATAACTATAGTAATAAGATCCTATTTTAAAAGTAAAGTTTTTCAAGCATTTCTGAGTATTTCCCCAGTACGTATGCTAATAAATTCAAGTAATTTATCTTTTATAGTTAAAATCGTTTCTCCTCTTCCATAAAAATCACTTTTATCTGGCTTCTCTTTTACTTTATAAGGGTTTTGCCTTAAATGCTGTTTTCTCATTTGTATTGCTGTAAATTGAGAGGTGTTTCATTGAAACACAAGACGTGTCCTTTGTAAAAGAATATAGCTTTTGCTTTGATAACAGAAGTGGCTCTGAACCAACCGTTTCTGTCAGCTTTTAATATGTAGCTCTGAGAGAACTAATTCACAGTAAAGTTGCAGTTTAAATACTCTCCCAAATAAGAATTTAATAGTGCTGCTAAGTTCAGGTTACTTTTTGAATCATTAACCCTATCTCCTTCTACTGCTGTGTATTTCTAAAAAACAATTTAATTTTAAGTTACCCACTAATTTCCTGTTATGTCCAGATAGTGTTAGACATGTATCACTCGTTTCACTGCTGTCCAGTACTTCATGTATTTGGATGATCTGCCACTCCCTTCCCTCAAAAAAAAAAAAAAGTGATAAGGGTTTGAAGTATAAAGTAGCCTTGTGCGCATTCGTCCTCCAAGACAAGAGTGTTCTTTTGTTCAAATATCTGAATATTGTAATTCTGATAAATTTGTATCTAATTAAGATGTAGCTGGCTATAGCTTTAACTTGGTTGAACTGATGGGATACTAGATTATCTAGTACTAGATTAAAAAAATGGAAAAATTAGTAAATGTATAATCTGCTGTACAAAATAGCTAAGGAAGATTAACCATAATAAAAAAGCATAGAAATACTAGAGAACTTGACTCGTAAGTCAGGAACTATTAATACAGTATAAATGTTGCTGTGTAATTTTGCCTTTATAGTAAAGGAAAAAGTGTTTTGGTTTTACAGTTTACATAATGTTGTGACAATAGCTACAACTTAAAAATAAACCAGCCGCAATAAAAATTTCAGCCTATTTATCACTTCTTGGCTTTATGAGAGATGACATTTGAATCCCACCAATTTCGTCAGATGTTCTTGTCTTATTTTTGTGTGCATGGTGAGTTTGATTTTAGTAAACAAATATTCTAACGAGTATGTGTTTCACATATTGGAATTTTAAATAAATTGAATTAAAAAATAAATAGTAAATGTAGGTTTTGACTTCCAAATAATGTAGCAGCGTTGGTGTGTTGCCCGTTGATAGACCATGCCTCCTTGGATCATTTGTGCAGGACCTTACACAGTGCAATGCGAGTCCTCGGTGAGAACCAAGGACACCTGTACCATAAAAGTAAAAACAATATTTGCCCAGAAGCTTTGAGAATAGTTTGAGAGAGGTTCCTGTTTACAAGATAATGGATTTTTATCTTGGGATTGCTTAGGGCATAGTTACTCCCAGTTGGCTAAAATATCATATGTGCTCACTTACTCCCTCACTCCCTGGCTCACAGTAGCTTTCAAGCAGACAGCTTTCTTCTCTCTGAAGAATTAGAAGAGGTCATTGAAGCATGGAAGGGCTTTGCACTAATGCAGCTTACGGTAGTTTTCAGAAAGCATCCTCCACAGCAGGGATCTCGGGTTTCTGAGGCGGGGACCCATGAGGTTGCAGTTCTGGCACTGTGCTGGGCTGGTGGGCTCCGTTTCTCAGCCCAGAGCCTGGGAGAGGTGGTGGTGGTGTGAGGACAGTTCTTTGGGCTCTAGCCTCTAGGTAGCTGGGACCAGAGGAGAAGGAGAAAGAGGAGGAGATAGTGTCAGGGGAGGACTGCCAGCACAGTCCAAGTCAGGACTGGGCTGTAAACCCTTGTTGAGGCCATTGCCCCAGCCTGTTCCTTGTAGGCTGCCACCCCTGCCTGGTCTTTTGGCATGTCCCAGCCCTTCCACCACCCTGTCACCTTGAGAAAGTCAATTTGCTGAGTTTCAGCACAGTCCAACCACCATCCCCTCCCTTACCTCCATCCTTCCCACCCCACAGTCCTAACCTCAATTTACTGCTCACAAGCAAGATCGTTTCTGTCCTGGGTATGTGTTAGCCTGTATCTACCAACATAGCCCAGCTACCCTCTCCCAAACGTGCTGTTCCGCTGTTGGTCTGCAGAGTTGTTGGTAGCTGCCTGTTACGCCACGCTTCAGGAAGAAAGAGGCAGGTCAGTGTAATTGGGGTGTATTTTGCCATGAGAATAGGGTGAGCTGAACTGTCTTCAGAGGTTCAGGACTCCCTCTGTACCGCTGACTTGCTGAATCATTTATACGAAATGCCTTTCTTCAGTGTCAGCCTGTGGCTTCTGCCGTTGCTCACAGTGTTAGCCGTTCCTCTCTGCTGGCAAGACGTGAACCACTCGATTTTCTCATGGAAAGCTGGGATGGCAAAAGGTGCATGAATCGCTCTCCCAGTATTTTCCTGGTACTATTTTTTGCTAGCGGTGTCAAATTTAATGGTTAAGGACAGCTTCCCGGAGATGGATGTTAAGCGTCTGCTGTAAGAAAACAGTACTCTCTCTCAGGCCGCTTTTATGCAGGGGAAGGGAAAGGGCCATGTGCAGAGAAAGATCCTACAGAGCACAATCCAGGCCTAATTTCTTTTTATTCATATGCAGCCTCTTGGGACGGTAGGAGGTGGTGAGGGAGGTGGATGGGAAAGATTTGTATCACTAAAACATCTCCCGGCGTAAGGGATTGTCATTCCCATGTGTAGAGGTGTATAGAGAAGCGCAGCAACGAAGCTTATAGACATCGTAGGGTGAGCGCGTGGAAAATAGAGGTGCTGCAGTTGTTTCTGAAAATGTGGTTAACGACACCAGAAACGTGCAGTAAATCTGGAGGAAATTGTGGTTTAGTTTTAGGTGAAATAACGCCAACCATTGAGTCTGTGCTTTCTACCGGAGTACATTTTCAGTACTTGAAAAATGCAGCAACTGTGTGGGTTGTACGTTGGGCCTTCCTGTGCTCTTGCTCTTCCACCTGTGTTTATGAGATGATCTACATTGAGATCGGCTGATGTTTAGATTTGTTACGGGAGAACTGCGTTCCAGTATACTCAGTGTGTTTTCTCAAAATGAGTCAGTCGTGGCCATACTGTGTTCTGTCCTCACCATTAAACTTACGGCAGAGATACCAGTCAGGAGAGAGCTCAGCTGTATTCATCGTGTGTGTTTCAGTACATTGATACCCTCGTGGAAGAAATGAGAGAACCAGACTCGGTGGCGTTCATGGATATCTGGTGGCTCACACTTTTTGGTTTTGTTTTTGTTTTTTTTTTCTTTGCCAGAAGGTGGGGAGGGAGCAGGTCTAGGACTCTCTGGCAGCTTTTTCCAGGTAATAGAAGAAGAGCCGCAATAACGGCTTGTTTTGACCTCTGCCTGGGAGATCTGGGCTTTTAACAGAAAGGGGGCTCGAAAAATGCTCCACCTGGCTGGACACTACGAAAGTACGAAGCTCACCATTGTCATGAATTTTTCGGTGGAGGAGATACACCATGCCCACAGCATGGCCATGCTGGTTTTCTCCCCTGTTGGGAAGTTTTGCATTTGACACTTCAGTAAGATGAATTGAATGTCAGGGTGCCTTGGAGAGCCTGTTCATCTGCACCTCAGGCCCTTGACTCATGAAAGAAGGAAAAAGGAAAAAAAAAGGTGCCTCCTCCCAGTGAAAATAGAGAATAATCTTCCCTATGTAATGATTGTGTAAAAGGTCAGGTCTGTTTGTTTCCAGTTTTGTAGAAAGAGCCTTTGGGTTTCTGCAGGACTGCCTTACAGCAGATAAGAGTGTTTGTACCAGAGAATGGGGTGGTTTCAGCTGCATGAAGTGAGGGTGCCCACCTGAGGGTGGAATAGCCCAGTGGAGATGGAAGGCAGGGAAGGGCCTACATCCTGGGGGGATCTGTGGGGCTCCCAGAGGTGGGGTGGTCAGCCAGTAGCGAGGGAGCACTTGTGAGCAGGGGGTTGGAGGTGGTGGACCGTCAGGAGGCTGTCAAGAGAAGATGATGCTTCTCAGTGGGTGTTATAAACTGTCCGGGATTAACAGCGTGGTTTCAGAAGATCACTGAGCCAGTGTACATGGTAAGTTGGTGAGGTGCTGAACAAGGACAGCCTTATGTGCCATGGCTGCA
>Ga0181612_139035_pt1 | contig 17366 bp, 6 predicted proteins | sample HoacroProtozoa21_FD_119630 | JGI IMG/M metagenome (GOLD analysis project Ga0181612, IMG submission 119630) | Hoatzin crop microbial communities from Cojedes, Venezuel. Combined Assembly of Gp0051906, Gp0051904, Gp0051908
GAGCATGGATATCTAACATCAGTTACATGTGTCATCTAAATGCTAAGCTTATTTAATTTCTTGTACAGGCCAGAGGCCGCAAGAGAAATCTACTGTGTGCTTATATGGCTCTTCTAGTTTCTTCCCACCTTCCCCTCTTCCATCTATCTATACACATATCTACACACACACATGAACAGAGGAAATAAATGTCTCCCTCCCTCAGCTCTTGCGTAGGGACTCAGCAATCAGCTCTGGGATTGCTGAATGCATAAGCAGTATCCAGAAGACCACAGCCAAGGAAGAAATCATGACTAGTTCTCTTCCCCACCATCTCTGCTGATCCTATCAGGGTCACTCAGAGCAGCAGAAACTCCTGGTACCATCAAGATGCAGACTGGCTAGCTGAACGCTTGCCTTCCCATTTATTTACACTGTAATCTCCAGAAAGAGTGTTTCTTGGGCATGATGATGCCCTCTGTATGCAGGACAGCCAAGGTGCCTGGCAGAGAGGATTCAAAGCACTGGCCCTGGAAAAAAGTGAACATCAGCTTTTGTTAACTCTGCTAAATCTGTCCTCTGTTGTACATTCTTATTTGAGGTTCAACACTTCTTAAAATATTTTATACTTAAGCTGTAACTAATATAATATATAAAATAGTACAATTTATGTATTTTGTGTATACTATATTCATATTGTATACAGAAATACCTTAACATTAGGCTTACTGGCCAGTCATATACTCTTTGACTCTACCGAATTTTCATTCAATAAGCAAACAAAAACAGAAACCCCAAGAAAACCTCACTGATTAATGTGCCTGTTCACAGGGCTTTCACTAGCTGAGTTCAGAATGACAAATGAAAGACTCCAGATCCATTTTTTGTTTTCAATAAAAATCTTGTTTAACAGTGTCATGAATATTCATGTTTTTGACACAGCTCCAGATTAAGCAAGAAGAGCCAAATCAAACAAGAAAACACCAGTCCACTTGGCTCTACAAAAGGATGCACTGGATTTTGTATGCTAAAGCACGCATTTAAAAAAAGGTACAAAACAAACTTTGCTGTGACTGCAGCTCAAAGGGAAATAAATTCCCCTGACACCAAAAGCAATCTCTTAGTATGCAAAAATAATGATGCTGGGCAGTAGTCACTAACCGATCCAAAGTCCACTGACATCAGTAATGTGTCATCCATTTACATCACAGGAGTGCAAAGGTTGCAGAGCCGCCGGCTCACAGCTGCTGCTCATGGTGGCAGAGATGACCCAAAGCAGCAGCTTCTGCAGGCCCTTTAGCTAAAACAGATGCATTGCCTCCAGCAGTGCTGCCGAGTGGTCTGAAAGGTGCTGCCTGTAGACCTCCCACTCCTCTCCCCAGTGCAGAGGGGACAGGGTTATAAATCATGCTTTCTTGAAGGCAATCTAGCAGCTGTCTGCAGTGGCCTCAACCAGTCCCTCTATTTAGGCAGGTAAAGGACTGGATTTGCAACTAAACCTTGTGCAACGATACGAGAGAAAAAAGTCATGCCTAGCACACTTTATTTTCTCCAAAATCTTTGTATGCTTGCATGGAAGAGTCACAATTCCTGTAAGAAGGATCACCAGAGCAGCTGTGAGTGGGTTCAGCGTTATAGTCTCAGTATGCTGATGGACATCAGACATAGAACAATCAACTGAGTGACAAAAGACTGCAGTCTCGTCGAGTGGCTCTGGCATCTTACTCCATGACCTACTACTTTAGCCATTACACAGTACTACTTGCACCAAGGGAGTATACCTTTGTATGTATTTATGTAATACACACGTAACACACTTCATTACAATAAAGGATAAGAGAGATAACTTGTCTGGAAGATTATTACTTTAGAGACCTCAGAGTCATTCCCACCATTATTATTTTCAAGCCTGACCACGTGGAAATTTAATATACAAACACTAGAACTGTGATAACATTCTGTCCCCTCTCATCACACGCTGGAAAGATATTATTACTCCTGTATAAGACAGCCCAAGCGGTATGACATCAAATGGAAGTCTCGTGTTTAATCAGACAAGAGAAATTACAGCTCCAATCTCCGTATTTCTCTCTCCAGCAAGAACGTAAAGGGTGGAAGGTGCAGATAAAGCAAAAAGCTGAACAGGTTGCTTAAAGGGAAAGAAAAAGACAAACTTAGCCACACAGTCAGGTGTTCACACAATACAAATCTCAAGTTCTAGTGCAACCAACACTTATTCACTTACATAAATTTACTTATATCAGGATGTAAAGCTTAACTGAAATGATCCCACCAGGATCTGCACAAGAAGCATGATACAAGTTAAGTACAAGAATTAAGGTTCAACTTTGGAAAAGCTGGAAAGCATCATCCTGTCTCTCTAGAGTGTGGAAACAGGCATACATTTTACAGCTGCTGCTTCCCCATCTCTGTTCCACATATCCACATCTGACAATTACACTTCTGCAGTGACATCACACTTGTGCCTATAAGAAAATATGTTCTAAATATATTTCACAGCAGGGTAGGGGTCCCAGCAAATGTTGTTCAGGGACATGTGATCAGTCTGTCTGCAGCATGCACAACAGGCGGTCAGTGAAGCCGTTCACTAGGTTTGAGAGTGGTCAGAAGGCAGTGAGCAGCACGCACTTTTTGCTGCGGCAGCAGCACAGAGACAGCCTTCCGCACACATGTACCCACGGACTCGGTGGAGGAAGAGGGTGAGCTGTCTCTTGCACACCCAGTAATGAATGGAGTATTGTGGAGTATTGTGGAGTATTGACCGTGACAAGGGGGAACCAGAGGATACTGCGGTGGACAGAATAATGTGGTAATACTAGACAAAGAACAGCAAGTTTCATGGTGATGAAGAGGTGTGCTTGGGGCTTGATTCGGCCCAATTTTTTCATCACTTACCCACTCATTTGAGCTGGGCTTCCTTATCCCACACTACATGGACATCTTTGTTCTAGATCTCCCCTTCCTAAAAGCATTTAAAAACAGCATGAAGACACAGCACTCCAAAATTCCTTCCCATCTGATAAGTATGATTATGCAAGGCTCTTTACTGAGATGAGCAATGACCCACAGGACCTGCTCCAAAATTATTACAGCTGTCCACATTAATCTGCCTCGATGATATAAGGATTTCCAGACTCAAACACTGCCAAGTCACTTTTAATCACAGGTGACAATTTAGATGTCTAGATCGGAGCAGGGGGAAGTCTGATTATTAATCACAATCAGCTTTACCTACCAGGTCAGGAACACTCATTTTGAATCTTACAAGAAACACTTCTCTAAGGGTGTTTTAAGCCTTAGATAACATACTAGAAAGATGTAAGAAGCACAAATGGCCAGATTTAAGAATTCCCTACTAAAATCAATCCAGACTACAATTTTCTCCAAAATACCTATCTGGAATGAATTCCCACATAAGCCTCTATTCTGCTCTGAATGATGATGCTCTAAAGTGGAACATAGAATAGTCTGTCATTTTTTTTCAGATCATAAAAATACGCTCAGACTGAGTTAAACTCAATTTGTGTTTCTCATTTTCCTTTCCTTTTTGTATTTACAGACGAAAGAAATAAAAGATAAACAGTTACCCATTGAAAAAACACTTGAGTACATGTATATTTCAGAGAAACAACTTTGATTTAATATGACTGACTAATTTCCCTGTGTTTTTAAAGACTCAATTACTACAATCCTCTTGCATTTTTTTCCCCTCTTCTTTCATGTTTCTGGCTCTGCATCAATTGAGTATTTGGCGAAAAGGCAAATCATAGAACCAATGTAACTAGCCCAGGGGGCCCCTTCAGCACCATTTATGCAATTATCAAAGTAACGTTCCTTATCCATTGACACTTTTTTGAGCAGAGCAGGACGCACGGATGTTCCCTTGCTCTTGCCATGAATCTGTTAAATTTCGTCCTTGAATAGCTAGGACTTAAATAAAAAGACATAATAGAAATGAACAGCAGTGGGATATGTGGAGGCGGATATAATTACGCAACACAACAGGACAATCATTGCCTTTCTGAACAATCAGAGCTTCCTAGAACAAGAAGTTCTTGACCATTTCCATTCCCAGGAACCGCTCTTACATCCAGCCGAGATCTAGCCATGACTCACGCTCTTTTAGCACTATGAGAACAAGAGAGTAGTTGTGGCTCATTCTATTGAGCCCTCTTACCTAATCTGCCTACTGTACAATGTTAGGCAAGGCATCCCCAAAAATGACACCTTCTGGTATTAGCTTTACTAACCTGGAAGAAAGGACTACTGTCCCCAAACCAGAATAATCCATAATATTTAAAATGTAGCTAACCATATGATTTTTTTTACGTCTGAATAACTCTGCAGAAGTAGGAAAGTATCATCTAATTCATACCAAATGAGAAAGCAATTAGACCCCTTTCAACAATATCCACTGCAGTACAGAGCACATTCCCAGCTGTAGGATTAAACAATATTTCATAAAGCATAATCTTGATTTTAACTATTACTGCACATGTTTAACTTTGGACAGCACACGCAGCTAAGTGCATGAACAGTCTTTTTGCAGAAATGGGGCTTACAACTCCAATCCTGCAAACACTTCTACCCGTGCACAGCGTTTTTAATGTCATCACTCCCAACAGAATGGCCTGTGAGACTAAATTGTGTTTGATTTTAGTGCAAGGTGGTACAGAGTCATCCCCTCATGGGAAATCCTTATAACAGTTAATAGAGATGAACCTAAGAAGGCTGTAAAGATGTTTAACGAGGTTCGATCTGAATCACTCTAAAAGCATATAGAATATAATGCAGAACATGCAAGCCTCTTCTTGTAGATAAAAATTAGATTTTTAATTTAATTTTTTATTTTTTACACTAAACCAAAAGGATAATTGCTACATTTATCAGAAAACTGTGATAGGGAGCAGGGAGAACCCGTAGCAAACACTTGCAGAAAGACTTTTTCTAACAGCATTTTCCCTTCCAAGCAGGGCCAGCCCCAACCCTGTGTGGGGTGGCACAGGGGCAGCTGGGTGGTAGGACTCAGAGCAAATCACTTCCCCTACTGCGAGGGAGGAACTCTAACACTTTGTTCTGTATTTGCATCACTCCACACAGGTTTTGAGGAACAGCAGATTGAAGGGAACTGGGTAGCAGAGCCTCGTGGAGGGGACTGAGGTTACCAGAGTTTCATACAGCTTTCATGAGACATTTGGGTCTTTTAAGGCAAGAAAATAGAAGTACTAACACAAGAAAAGAATGGCTACTTCCATCATTTGCATTCCGGAAAGGGATAGGAGGGATTTTGAACAACTGCCAGAAGTTCATGGGATCAATTCAGCTTCAAAACGGAGTTGTTTAAGAGCAAAAACAAAGGTAGCATGCCTCATTTGCTATTAGATCCCATTTCCCTGAAGCACTCACCAACACACAGTCAGGGACTGTTTCCACCCTGAAGTATCTGATATCTAATTAAACATGGGTAGGAGTAAAAACAGAGTTGAAGTAGCTGACAAAATCATGTATGTGTTGAAAGGTGAAACCAGTTATATACCAGAGCACTAGACTTCCAGTTTATTGCTCTCTATCCACTACAATCATGAAATATTTGCACAGCTATGGCATCCATTAAGTGTACATGATGAATAAAAAGAACACATTACAGTGGGTTTTATGTCAATGTTTACTTTGAGTAAGAAATAAAAACAGCTGTTACCATAGCAATGGACAAAGCACCCATCACCTGAGATGCTATGAAAATTAAAGAATGCAAGCTATAGATGACAGTACAGGAATACTTTTGTTACACAAAGAGAGATGAGGCACAGTAATTTCTAAACAACTATTCAGGATTTCTTTAACGATCTTTCAGAAAATATTAAAACTAATCAGCTGTCACTATCTACAGCCAGCCGATAAAGTCTTTGCTCAACTATGTCAATATTTCTGCCCAGTGTTAATTACAACAGCACTGTCTCAGATATGAGAAAAATTCTTAAGCAGTGCCCTGGAGTCTTAGAAAATGGAGATTACACATCATCTTCACACATATCTGTCCAGGCTAGATTGCTGCTTGCAATATCCTTTCTAGGGCTTTGAACAGCTTGATTTAAGATACTAACACTTCAAGTCATTGGGGAATTGCTTTGAAGCTCAATGGCACCCAGCTCAGACCCTAATGGACCTAAGCCACAAGGTTGCTGTAACTTCCTTTCAGAGATTCCGCTGGGAAGTTAAGCTCCTTAGGTCTGGAATCACCACTTTCACATGTCATCACAGCACAGCAGGATGCACCAGTAAATCAAAGTCCATTGTCAAGCATCCAAGTCACCTCCTTGAATGCTGCCGTGATGTTACCTGCAAGGTCGTGGGATCCCCCTGGCACTACGGCTGACTTGGGTAACATCGCCTGCTCTCAATTCTTGTATTTGCTCTGAGCCTCTCCACTCAGACCAGCTCCACTCTCTTCACAGTGTACTGACAAGATAACCTAATTAAAGCTTTAATAGCATCCTTTCATCATCTGTTGTCTCAGAAAATAATATTCCAATACATGTAAGGGTACATTGTCCACTATCATATCATCATACAAGCAACAGCAACTACAGACATATAGAATAAGAAAAGGTTTGGTCATTCCCTTCTACTGGGAAACTAATCAGGCTGCTTTGGAACAGAAAAGCAGAAGCTGGTGCTAATGTTGTCTCTCATGAATGTCTCAAATCCAGAGCCATAAAAAGCAGCCTAAAGCCTGTGAATATTCTCATTACTTTCGACAGGACTCAATTTGGGTATGTTCTTAAGTGACAGGCTCCTACTGTGGGTGGTGTTTCCTTTCTGTAGGAAGAAGTCTCTATGCAGTGAGGGCTTTTTCTAAGCTAGTCGTAACCTCAAGCAGAAAAATATTTTTGTTGCTACTGGTGGTATTTCTACAACCTGCTGAGACAAGGCACATCGAGTGACTCAGTGACTCCAGCAATCAGCATCACAGCACCTAATTTTTTTAAAAGCTATATCAAAGCTCAGAGTCCTCAGTAAGCAGCCATGCCATCCATAGGAGAATTTAGTTTCCTCCAGACAGGATCCACAAATGTCCAATATGCCAAACAAGGAACCCCCTTAGGCTGGTCAGGAACAACATTTGTGCCTTAATGATCACCTGTAGGGCCGCTGCCTTCCCTGGCACTCTTGGGGCAAATAAAAGACTAAGTATGACTTTATGGTCTAGTATGTCAGGAACTCTTATCTGCAAAACCAAGTAGTGACTCATGATCCACAACTATTTGTGTGTTCTGTTTAATGACTAACAGGGGAGGCTGAGGAATCGACTTTGGTGTGTAAGTACCACATATTCGCTTTAATGAGCCTGTCTCTCTTGTACAAAGAGCTCAGTCTCATAGCACTTTGGAAATCAAGGCTTACATCTTAAGAGCCAGAGCTTGTAAGAAAAAGCAAATCTTTTTAAGCAGCCTGACGGCTGATAACGCAGAGGGCTATGTCTGGAATGCTTCCCCCCCATTTTTCTTTTTTCCCCAAGATACACGCTATTTCTCAAGTCGTCTTTTCTCTAGTCTTGCTGATCTAAGCAGCAATATGAAAACCTAAAACGATGTTGTTGGAGATGATTAGCCTGTTAATGCAAATTAACCCCCAGCAGCTTTGCTAATAGAGACATTTTGTAACACACCAGGAACCAGAGAAACAAACAAAAAAAAAAGATACTGAATTTCTTTTTTAGCCCAGTCTCATCTAAACTATGAATTATTCAGTTTATCTGTGCACTGAAAGTCTATAGAAACGCAATTTTCTTTTCAAGCGAATATTACATGCAACAGCACACTGTTCTCTGAAGAGGCACAACATCCAGGGCAGAGCGGGGTTTCAAGGAGGTACAGAGCATCCCAATCGGGCCCCAAAGGAAACAGTGACAAAAATTAGTCAAATGCTCTGTACCTTATAGGAAAGCTCAGCATTCTGTAGAAATTAACTCTTGAATGCAGAGCAGCACTTCCCACCATCCCCACACCTTCTGTGGAAGTTATAACTGTAAAGTGCTGTAAGAACATATAAACAATTTCAGTTCTTTGAGTGTGTGTGCTGTCACGAGTGAGGAGCAGTAGTCTGCCAAAACTGAAACTTCGACAATCTGGCAGTTTCAATCTTAAATAATGAGCCCCACAAGCACCAATAAAGCACTATAGATAAAACCATCAGATTTTACAGTTCTACTGGGATGACCTACTCTTCGATTACTCACCATACTTCTACTCCATCCCAAATCCTCCCCCTTGCAAGCCCTGAGCTATGACTTGCTGATACCCCTTCCCAGTATCATTCCAGCAAGTCACTACTGCTTTTACAGCTTTAACAGATGCATGAGGTTTCAAAGCCTTGTCATGCAGTTTTTCTCAGGGATACTCATTTCCATTCAGACCGATGGGCTCACACACTTTCTTGTTTACAGTGGCCTTGGAACCCAACAGCTTGTCAGATAATCACAAAGAGGATTCCCAGGAGACTCCCGAACGCATCAGATCACTGCCTTTTTCAGACAGCCAGCAAACATTATCTAGGTTCAAATAACATCCACTCCCAGTAGTATGAAAATTTCCCTCCCTACTGTTGGTTTGGGAGGACTGGGGTTTATATGGTATGATCTTTTAAAGAGCCACCATTGTTTCTAATTAAATCCTTGGTTATTTGCCTAATTAACTGTTTTAACTGGAGTCACACAAGTGGCTAATAGTCTAAACAGAAATTAAGCAGAGGTGCCTTATGTCATCTTTAAGCAGCCTTGCACATGCACAGGCTTTTGCAAAGGTCAGGCAGAGCAGAAGCTAGCAGGAGACACGCTGCACCTCAGAGCAGCGTCTCAAAACAGGACAAGAGCCAGAGGCACCAGCATGCATTTAGCAACATGTGCTGCAGCGTATTCGGAAAAGAAGCCATAAATGACCTCACTAGTTTGCCGAGACTAAAGGGGATGGAAAGGGATACTGCTCACAAGAGGGGATTTTAACAAGATAATTCAAGATGAAGTTTCTGAAACTCAGATATCCACATGCATTTGCCAGAAGTTAACCAAAACCTTCAGCTCCAGCACTTGAAGCAGCATTGATAGCTAGCAGTTCTCTGGCTGACTGCTGATGCAATAATTTTGTTCTTTTCCATTTATGGCCAACCCCTACAACGGCCCCCATCAATACCTTCTACTTTTCCAATCAACATACTAGGGAAAGTTTTCAAACATACAGGCAAGAAGCGCAAAAGTCCAAATGTGTTTTATAGTTGGGTTATATAAAGTTATTATATAAACTATATATATAGTTCAGGTTTGTCTACACTCAGATGATTTGATTTCATGCCTTAGTCTGCACCTAGAAAAATGTAGGTGTTACGTGTCACATAACTAGGAAGACTGACAATCACACAGAGATAGCCCTGGATTTGGCTAAAGGAACTCACAGACTTCAACCGAAGATGCGCTTCGGAAATGCCAGCTTTTACCATACAGAGAACATTCCTACATGTAATATACCACTGATTTAGTTAACTCCTGTAAGACTTCTGCATGACAGGAATTCCACTTTACAGGCAGCTGATAGGGGTGTTAAGGATAACATTTTCAAAAGGGAGGCTGTAACTTGTGATTCTCAGTGCTGAGTACTCCACGGACTTGAGCACCGCTGAACTTTACTGCTCAGCTCCTGAACATGTCAAGGTCTGAAGTCTCTTCCTGGGTCACTGGTTGCAATGCTCTGCTCCAGCACCTTAGCCATGGTCAATCAGCAAATGGCTTCCAAAGTAAGGAACACAGTCTCAGCCTTCTAACAACAAATCCGTAGTTTATTCTCAGTACTAAGGAGTACATTGCATTCGAGACATCAATAGAACTGTTCAGCAGGTTTCTCAAACACCGCATTTTTTTAAAGGCTTTTAAAGGCCCAGGGGAAGAGTGCCTGTTTTCCCTTTTCTAGGTAGCTTCAATTTCAAGTTAATCATCGTTCCTTTTAAAACTTTACCAAACCTGACTCACTGTTACCACAGACTCAAGTGAGCTCCTCAGCTCTTCGCTTGTTCTGGGGAGAAGCTCCTTTTCTCAGTCTCTGTTTAAAGGACATCCCCACCAGCTTAGCATTTTTGAGAAGGAGCCATTTGTTTGGAGGACCCAGCTGCTTCTGGTATGACACTGATATCTATGAAAAGTGCCTAGTAAGGGCTAATGAAATTAAACTGGAGTGTGATACCATTCTCTCAAAATAGCATTAATGCACTCTTTGAAAAAGTATTTTCTACATCACAGATGCTTTTTAAAGTTTTACTGGGAAATATTTACCCTTTTACAGTTAGTCTGTCATATTCTCTAGTAAGTGACAATTTGGAGTACTTCAACAGACTACGTCCCCTATGTCTGCTCACTGAGGCAGAATACAAAAAATGATAGCATGATTGCTATGAATTTTTAACCACACCTTTACTTTGGAGAAATCTTAACAAAACACTTGCAAGGTGCTATTACACTTCGTTACTTGCAAAAACCGTAATCCCCGAAGTGTAACAACTCCTGTATGATTTACTGTCACTTGTGTTACGCAATACACAGATGCTCTACAGGGATCAGAGGCTCTCTGTACTGAATGACGCACATAGAGCACTGCCCAGTTTCTTCCCTAAACTGTGTATAGTACAAACAAACAATCTGAGAAGGTGAAGATGTAAGCAGGGATAAAATAATACGCCTAAGGTAACACAGTAAGTCCTGAACAGAAGTAGGAAGAGAATCCAGGTCTCTCGACTTCCTGATCAGTACACAATAAGGACTAGACCACTACCTTTCTTTCCTTAACCTGCTCCACTGCAGATTCGTAGCCGAATTGTTAATCACTCTCTAGTAGGGAAAACCAAAAAATCAAAAAGAATTAAAATTTCACAAGGCTAAACACTAGACAATGAAATATATAAACCTTCATCAATGAAATATATAAAACCCCTTCAAGCCATAATTTGCAGCTCTGAACACTTTTGCAAACTGCCTCTGGCCTAGCACCTGACTTTATGGGTCCTACCAATACCATAAAATAACTGGGAAACCCCTTTTATGAGCTGGAAGATTGGGAAAGAGTTTCTCCAGTTTCTCTGAACCCTGATTAAAGATTCATAAGCAAGCGAATTGCTTGCTTAATTTTCCAGTCTTGACTTAATAATTGACTTGACTGAAAAAGAGATACAAAGAAAAATGTGAGCAGAATAGTCTGAAAGAGCTTAGTCAGTAAGTTGAATTTTGGTTATTCAAGGTGGAAATATGAATGGAGAAATTGTGTAAGAATTAGCACTTACAGTTTTACCTGTGTCTCAGAATATAAGATGTATGTCTAAAGAGAAGGTTTAAGGTACTATAAAAGGAAACCTAGCTTTCAGAGACTATATCTGTGTTATTTTTTACATTCATGCCATACGTACAACTGTGGGTCTGAATTTTTGAAGACGAGACCTTCTTTTCAACTGAAAATGGAACATGAAATAACGAGACAGCAGAAGCAAGTCTGAGGGCTTCAAATGCCTCTTCCTTCAGATGTTGACTGAAACGTTTTTGTGCAGTGAAATCACTTTTAAATATTTAAGTAACGCAAAGCTGCATAGGAAATGAAAAATATTTTGTTGTGATTCACATCTGGAGACACACATGTACACCCAGAAGAGCATCCCACCAAATCATTCTGTCTCTTTTCATTTCACTCTGAGCTGCATTAATTTTAAAATATGAAGCAGTATAAAAAAGCACACTCTTCATTTCACAGTTGGAAATCAGCATTCCATTTACTGTGGAAAACAGGTACTTGGGATACTATGTCCCAAATTATGGGTTAACACAAAATGCAGAGTGAACTTAGCTCTGGTTTTGGTCTCATGTATTCTGGTTAATTCAGCTTCGGTTAGTCATTACCATGTCACTTGAGTTTGCAGTGATGCTACCACCACACTGCACCATTAAAAACTGATAAATCAACAATTAGGCACTGGTAAATTTCAGGGTAAAAGGTATTTTTCAGCTACTAAAGGTAAATTTCAGATATTAAAGACTATATCAACGTAAGGTAAGATTAAAATGTCAGTATCTAAAATTAAACAGTAATCGCTTGAAAATGGTACTACTTTAGTGTCTTTTGTATACAGCAGATAGAACAGCTGAAAGCTGTGCCAGGCACAGACGGTTCCTCTGAGTGGTTTACTCCCTGGGGAGGCTCAAATAGGTCTTCCATGCAAAACAGGCAGAGTTAGTGCTGAAGATCCCCCTGTTCCACGACCAGTTCCTCCAAAATGGCCATTTATGGCCAGGTTCTAGTTTTTTAAATATCAGGATTTACAAGCAAGCAGTACATCGATGTTATGCTCATAACTACTTTTTCTAGCTATGGCTATTCTGTAGCGCTTCTCTATATGTGCATCTTCCTCTACATTTTTAGCTGTTCTCAATACTACCTAACACAGCACCGCTGTCAATAGTCATTAGGAACTGACACATAAAGCTGCCTCAGCTGATGGGTTTAATAGCTTTCCTCACTGCATTTATCCTTTATCCTTCTCCCAATCTGTAGATTTATTATCACGACTAATTATCCATTGTCTTGGGTTGATTTGTTTGCTGGACAAAGGTAATTCAGTAACACTGTTTACAGCCTACTTCCCTTCAGGTGCAATGAGCTGCATTGCAAAATCTGTAGTAAGAGCCTGAGGGGGGAAAAAAAAAAGTACCACTGTTTTTCACCTCTTTTCTTTAATCAGGACAGATAACAACTTCATCCCCTTTCTCTTTACTTATCCTGCTAAAAATCTCCTGTAAATCGGGTTATCTGGTGGTTCAGCACCTTCTAGAGTGAGTTAGAGATTAGCTGCTGCCCAGCAGAGTAACATAAAACACTTAGCACTCCCACACCTTTTGCTTTGGCCCTGTGCTGTACAGTGCTCTGCCAGATCAAATGTGGCATGTCACGCTATGAAAAAAACAGATGGAAGGATCCTTTAATGGTGTAGTAGCTGGAAAAGTATTTAGGGCTACAGAACAAACACAGCAATGCACGCAGGCCAACCTTTTCAAAGCTGCCCAATGCATTCAGCTCACCAATGCGCTACTTTCTACTACAAATAGAAATCAAGTACCCAGCTTCCTACTTACCTTCAAGTACCTCAGCATACACTTGCAGCTCTGTGTTACTTTCTGAAAGTTAACCTTACAAGATTAGCTTAGTTTCACTATGGTTATAATTTTTCCCCTTATTTGTAGCCTGCTGGGTGTGAGGGCAGTTCATAAAAGCACTCAAGAACAGGGTCTTGCCCTAAGGATTTTGCTTTCTGATGCTTACAGACAATACACCCAAAATGATGACTCAGATTAGAAAAACTTGTGTACACAGCAATTGGTGAAGCAACAATCAATCATGGCAGCTTGGCTGAAGACATTGTTACTTTATAACAGCTCTGGGAAGTGCACAGGAGACCTAAATGTTCTTTATTTTAAATATTGCTGGGTTTTGCTTTTTTGTCCCACACTGACACTACTTTTCTTCTGTTCATAGTTTACCCAACTGCTAGAAGTAACAGTAGTTTTCCTTACTAAGCAGTCAGCAATAAGTGCAATTCATCTCCCTTCTGGAGGCCCAGAAATGCTTCCCAATGGTAGGAATGCAGTGCAATATTTTCTCCCCCCTTCTCTATTTCTTCAGCTCTTTTATCAAGAGTTTCCCATTCATGTTCCTATTGATAACATACAGCAAACCTGAAACCCCTTCCATCAAAGAACTCAAAGTCTTTTAGGAACAGGATTGAAATAGGCTTCCCACTCCCGAGAGTGATGCCGACCAACTGTTCACATTTTCTGCATTGCACATAGAAAATGCCTGTAAAGACTTACCAGAGGTGACACAGCAGGACAGGAGCAGGCCTGTGAACAGAACCTATGTCCTATAACCTATCAGTATTGTTTGAACTGCTTTCACAATAGCCCTGTGCTGACTAGATGCGAGGAAGGAAGATCTGTGTTTATTCAGACAGTGCTCCTACTGCGTTAATGTACTACCATGCATAATTCGCTTCACTCCCTGTCATATTAGTCATTCTCTTTGACTTTACTGGTGTTCTTGGGCTGATAAATTTATAGATACAGTAATAGGATTCTGAATTAAGACACAATTTAAGAACACAGTTTCAATTGCAATGATTTGTGGATATGAGGTCATTTAGACCAGTCTACGTTCCTTTTGCCAGAGAAGATTTGTAGCTATTATTTCCCCCCCCCAAAGCAATGATCACATGCTGTTTGCTTCAGCACTGGATGTTGCAATACCTCAATGAATAATATACAAGAAGCAGAAAATAAACAAACCCACTATGCCTGGGGATAATGCGTGGTGTGTTTTTCTTTAGGATGATTAAATGTGAATGCATGTCATAGGATATAGGGATTGCTCTGCCGGGAACCCATGAGTATGCGAGCATACAGCCCGCTACCTAACCAGGCAAATGGCCACAGAGAAGGTTAAAGCAGCCCCTAGGCCGACCCAACATATGCACTGGCTACTCCCTGGCTACTGTATTTGCTTGGCTTATTTTCCTGCAAGATACAGGCATTTCATAGATTCCGGGGTCAAATTCTGCATTCTTTCACACCTAGGAAGATTCATAACAGATTTCCACCACAGGAAGCTGAAACTTGACCTTGCCAGTCTTTCACCAGCACTCCGCCACTAAAACCACAAAACATTCGAGGTTGACAGAATGGGCCACACTGTTCATGCCTCACGGGATGGTCCCACATGACTTTCACCAATGCATATCAGCAGTTCCTTCCTATTGGAGTATCAGGAAAACAGTTAAAACCAATTCCTCCTTCTCTTTTACATGGCCTTACCCTCCTGTATACCTTAAGCAAAGCTTCCATCTGATGCCTTAACTGCATAGATCAGCATCTTTGGTAGATACAAGGGACTAATGGCAAAGTTTTCAAAACGAAGACTGCTTTGGAATATCGCCCATTGCTTTTCTTGCCTTTGGTGGTGGAGAGGAGGAAGCACACTTGAACAGTGCTGATTTTTAGAATGTGAGTCAGCCCTATATCACATCTCAAGACAACGACCACCTGCCCATCCCCACTGGAAGCAAGTAAAAGCCATTTAAAAAAAAAACCAGATCTTGGTCTCTTCAGCCTCTTGTGTTCTTGTATCTGGTTCAACGTAATTTTAAACAAAAATGCAAATCCTCTTTTCACCAGAAGGGTGTTTCAGCAAGGGAACGTGGCTGGAGCTCTGTGTTTGTGATAACACAGAACAACCAACATACCAACAAGTGTCAGACTATTCACTTAAAATAAATCAGTCACCTGTTTTCAAAACCAAAGCCAATCCTTTTTGCCCATAACAGTAAGTCACACAGGCAACTACTGATGTCCCACATTAACATTTTTATCTATTGCACCTCTCAGTATGCAAGTGACATCCTCGCCTAGGCAGTCAGATTCACGTCTGAGCAAAGCAATACATCACCAGATTTCAACAAGCGTGTTTATCTTCAACTCACTTTTCAGGAAAACAAAGACCGTGAACACAGACCTTCAAAGGGTGATCCCCTCTCCCATCCACTCAAACACCCAGTTCACTGCCTTCGGATTTCTTCTTTCACCACAGCTATGCTTGTTATGTGGAAAAGTATTCTGTTTCTACTACTTTTTGAAAAAGGATTTTCAATAAAAGATAAGCAACATCATCAGAAAAGACTTCTATAACGGAGGTTTCACTCAGTAAACAGGTGTCTGGGAGATTATCTCGCCAACTTAACCAAAGCTGCAAACATCAGAAAGATTCTGGGATGACTAAAATCCCCCTTTTTTAAAATAAAAGCCTTTTATCTGCCAAGCGACACTTCCTGTTCTAAAGGCTATTCTCCGCGGTAGTTGTCAACTATGTATTAATCTAATACATATAAGCCTTGGAAATAAATACTTTCATGTGCAGAATCTTTTGGGAAACTCTGATTCCCTGAGGCTTTAAAGAGCAATTGTTGCTTATCACCGTGGAAATTTCCCTTGAATTTAAAGCCTGGTAACCAGGAAAAAGAAAAAAAAGATACACTAAATATTTCAGTGATTAACAAGTCTTTGTCATCCTCAAAGGATTTTCATCTGATCGGTAGGGAAACTGCTAAAGAAGAAAATAAAGGGAAAGCGATCTGACCCAGCAAGAAAGTTCTTGTGTTCCCAGGTCCTGTATTCACTACCCCTATCCAAAATAATAGCACTCACTTCTAACGGTCCCTTATAATCAACAGCAATATCAAACACATTAGGTCTTATTTTAGAGGGTATATGCGTTGGCAAAGACAAACGCTACTTAACTGTAAGTAGACAGTTAAACCCCTCCCTAAAGAGCTCTCATAACAAAACCACTCTGTGTGGGAGAGGCAAAGCACTGTCAGAGTACTTAAAGAAAAGCAGGCAATTGAAGCTTTGCCACATTTGAACTCCATGCCTGCGCAATAAAAACTTGATTTTAAAAGCCCTGTAAAGCAGAGAACTTTTCTGGTGCCTTACTGTCTATCGTGCAGAAACGGCCCCAATAAAGCAGGGAACTGCCGTATTTTGTATGTTGTTGTATAATGTGGGCATGTCACAAATGGCATGGCATACAGGTTAAAAGCCTCGTAGTGATGGAGGCTTTCAATTCTCGTCACAGTGTTCAAGGAGGAAAATAACATATTTCAGCAACTAGGGGGAACCTTCAGCATGTATTAACTTCAAATTGGTTGAGATTCATCCCATGTCCCCAACATCTTTGTGTGCTACCACATCAGAAACATGCAAAAACAACCTGCCGTACCTGAGCATGAACTGATCCACCGTAGAATTGCTGGCAATCGTCACATAAACATTCACAACTTCTCCTTGTTTGACAGGCTTTGAGGGCAACCAGACAACAATATTACTATCCAGCCGTAGCTCTGTTAACTGAGAAGTCTCCTGGCCTCGATAGAGGCTGACAGATCCAATCCTCTGTAGGTGGGACATGGTTTCATCCATGCCATCTTTTCCTGGCCGGATAGCATTTCCCTTCCTTATATCCTCAGCAGTACACTCTCCCTTCTCATCTCCCAGTTGGATAGTATAGTAAAGCTCCACAGGGCTCCCTTCAAACTGATCCGGTGGCTTCTTACGGCCCGTGACAACTGCGGGGGGGTTAAACCAGCTTGGCAGGAGCTCCAGCTCTGCCACACACAACCCCAGGTCCCCTTTCAGCCTACAGCTGCCTCTGACTTCCCGCGTCTCTCTGAAGGCAAAGACCCGGAGGCAGGGCAGCCGGTCCGCGGCGCGCTAGGCTGCCCCGTCCCCGCCCACCCGC
>Ga0181612_127930_pt1 | contig 17365 bp, 6 predicted proteins | sample HoacroProtozoa21_FD_119630 | JGI IMG/M metagenome (GOLD analysis project Ga0181612, IMG submission 119630) | Hoatzin crop microbial communities from Cojedes, Venezuel. Combined Assembly of Gp0051906, Gp0051904, Gp0051908
AGCTTGGGTTAACTGCCAGGCTGTGCTCCCTCCTAGCTCCTGCACACCTGCTCATTAGCTGAACATGGGAGACCGGAAAAAGTCCTTGATTTCATAGCAACAACTAAAAACATCAGTGTTAACAACATTCCTCTACTAAATCCAAAACACAGCAGCTGCTGGGAGGAAAATTAACTCTATCCCAGCCGATACTAGGAGAAGCGTCCTACCATGCTATTTACATAAATGAATATCTAGTTATTAGAAGAATCAAGTTTGCTGTCTACATTTGATATGTTGCTAATATGAAAATATTGTTTATGATTTTCAGTGTTGGACTTGTTTCAGTGAGGTTGATCTTTAAAAATAAAAAATTAGGGCTATGTATGTCAAGGGGGAAAAACTTACCTTGCTTATTAGAAATCTTTTCTGGATAGATAAGCCTTTGCGGTGGAAAAATGTCTTACTTAATTTTGGCATAAATGTACAATTTATTTCTGCTTCATACTGCTTTTTAAACAGAAGATTTTCTTACTGCTACACCGTCTTGTATTCAGTCTCTATTGACATTTGATGAACGTAGTGGGTCCTGCAGGTTTATTACCTCCTTCTGCCGTTTTACATTGATGATGTTTCACTTGTTTTTTAACACTGCTATCTCATGACACTTCTAGTCACTTCCCGTAAAGCTGTAGCTTGCAGCTTGCTACATGTATCTGTTTGCCATCCTGAAATTTTGTTTGTGAAGTTGATCAACTTGACAGCCTGGTCAACCTGATAGATCAAAAGCAATACATTGAAAACATGACTGTGTTTAGACTGCAGGTTGACAGCAGTGTAACCTTTAAAGATTGTATATCTATTTTAAAATATATAAACCGCCCACATATAAGTATATATTTCATCTATATTTATGTATACCTTTATAAAATGTCTAAATACATAGAAATATTTACAAAATATATGTTTACAAAATATATAAATTTATATATACATAAGTAAATAATATGTAAGGATATATATAAAAAAGTGCATGTGCACCACACAGACATGCATACATACATATGAATAAAAACCTGAAACAGTTGCTTTAACTGTCATACGCCAGTTTTTATTTTTGGTTCTTGGTAGTTTTTTTGTTGGTTGCTTTTTGGGAGGGGAGTTTGGTTTGGGTTTTTGGGGGCGGCTTTTAGAACACCTATTATTTCAGTTAAATGTTGAAAGGGATATATGGCAAAAACCTTCCCCAAAAGCTATTAAGATTTGGTTGAATCCTGCATTTCCACAGAGATCAGAAATTACATGACTCTATTGTATTTCTTTTTCTTTCCCCTGGCATTCTGGAGTTATTTGTCCTTCAGTGTGACATTTGTGCCCTGAGCAATGGTAAATCCTTTTGTGGATAGTCCTACGTCCTTGAAGGTTCCAGATTTGGAAGAGTCTCCTGAAAAATACGTTTGATTACTTTTATTTGATGAAATTGTGTGCTGTTTCTGAAAGAGGAACACACTTTACTGTAGTAGCTTCTGGGTTAAGGGTGCAAGTCAATACGCATGGAAGTAAATATAGATACTTTAATACATTTTTTTTATTAAAAAGTGGTTTGAGAGCTGGAAATCACATTGCCTAGGCCTTAGTATGTTAGGTTATATAGCTATAGTGGCTGTCCATGTTGGCCAACGGCTTGTTACTTAATAATACGTGTTAGTTATTACTGTATGCTTACTGACAAAAAAGCCTATAGATCCTTTTGATTCAAAAATTTAGCTTCTAAAACCTGGAAAATTGTTTTTTAGAAAAGTATATGTTCCAGCATGGTTGAGTATGTACTGTTAAACTGTTCCTCTCGATTTTTAACAGCTCTGTAGAATATAGTTATGAATTAAAATTACTGAATTGATGCATTACTGATTTGTAATTTTTTCATTTGATTAAGGAGAGGGCTTTTCAGTTGAATAGTGTCAAAATACATAATTTGAGGGCTTCACTTAACACTTCAGCTATGGGTCTAAATCTGCCATCTGAAATACGCAGTAGGCTTTTGTTTCACGTGGTGATACTAATTTGAGCTACAGTTCAAGAGCACCTTTTATGCAAATCAGACACTACTGCAAGCATTTTGTTCAACTTCCGTATATGGTACTTAATGTACCTGTGATCTGTGACCCAGTTTCTCTTAGTGAGTACATTCGGCATCTGTTCATGTCCTTAGTTTGGTGTTCTTGTTTAGTTGAAATCTATTGTTCAAAGAGAGGCTACCTATCTGAGTTCAGCTAATAATACAGAATTTGTCTTTTGTTTTCAGTCTTCCATACAATGAGTTCTTTGGTGGTGTAAGTGGCCTGACAGTAGAACAATTCAAGAAGATCAATGGGTTTCCAAATGCCTTTTGGGGATGGGGTGGAGAAGATGATGATCTTTGGAACAGGTGAGTGTTCAGTGCTTGTGTCTTTCTCACTGGTCTGTGATATCCACTCTTTGAGAGCAGTTAGGTCTTTTTTTCTTTCAGTTGTTACCTTTTTATAATTTGTTTTAATGAACAAATTCTAACGTTTCTAAAGAGTTCGCTTCAGAAATATTAGAACATACCATTTGAAGGGATAAGTATGATGTTCTTTTTTCTTGTCCTCGGGACAGTTAACAGGCTTTTAAGAGATAAATCTTGTAGCGAATAACAGATGTAACAACAGGTAGCAGTACTAAGTATATTTAGTCTCATTCCTTCTGGTCTTCTGTGCGTTGCTTTTTGATTTTAATTTACGTCTCTCTTGCTGCTAGCATTATGCAATACCATCCCAAGGATAGGTAGAGTAAGCGTGAGTTCAAGTATCTTTCATATCTTAGGAGCCGTGTTTGAGAGGTTAATTTGACATAATTTGGACGATGGACAACAATGCTCACTGTATTACTAACTGCTCACAGTAAACAAGTGTAAAATGTTCTAGTTGAGCCGTTGAAACAGTGTCTGCATGAGTTTATAAATACAGATACATTTTATAAGAAGAGTTTGTATGTTTTTATTCTTCTTCCTTACTATTTTAATATTTTTATGCTGTTATGCTTTAAGAATAAAGCAGGAGATACTAAGTGTGAAATTATTATTTTTGACACTGTAGTGGTTTTGCCAGCTTTTTTAGTTGTTGTGTTAGGAGCATTTTGGGTTTTTTAGGGAGAGAATGTCAGTGAATACAAAGACTTAGCTTTAAAAGATACGATGTGGGTTTTTCACTTTTGCTATAACTTGTCAAAACATCTTTTTAATACTCTTTATAAAGATGTTTATGTATTATACTGCAGGGTTCACTACGCTGGATACAATGTAACAAGACCAGAGGGAGATTTAGGGAAGTACAAATCCATTCCTCATCATCACAGAGGTGAAGTCCAGTTTTTAGGACGGTAAGAAAAACAGGGAACTGTTGAAATACTAGAACTAAAGATGTAAAACTTTTTTTACACATATACAAATTTTCCACGCATAAAAAAAAGCAGTCAGTGCTTATCAGTGTTATTCCCTCTTTAGTGCTAGACTTTGTATTTTCTTAAACACATTATGTTTGGTCTTAAGATATTTCTTATTTAACCATGAGAGAGATGGAGTTTGTATGCCAGAAGATATTGCTGTCATAATCTTTGATGCAGAATGTTATTGTTTGTTAATAATTTGGGCATTAGTGCTGTCAGGGCTCCATTAGTTGGTTAATTTGCATATTCTGCAAAAGGAAGCAGTACAGCTAGGGGAAATGACTCCTGCATTAAAAAAACTCAAGGATTGGTTTCTTCCATCATACTTCGTTCCTTTCTGAGATACAGGTCGTCTTATTTCCTGCTTACATTGACGTGAACTTTTCCTTTTGGGGTTCCTTTCTTTTGCTACAAAGATACAAAACACTTTAAATGGCGAGTAGGTTCTGGCTACCCTAGGTTGGAATAGCAAGCAGAATACAGCAGATGAGCTACACCTGAAAATTAGAATGTGAAATGCAAAATAAAGGGTTTATGGTACGTGTTTTCAGATAATTAGAAATACTGCTCAAATCTGTTATCAATGGGTGTCTTTTTCTGGGAACAACTTTTTCTGCTTTATTCATAATTTTTAAATAGACACGTACAGTAGACATGAGCAGATACATGATATGAAACTAAAATGTATATATCAGTAAGCAGGGGGAGGGGAACAGGGTTTTTAATCACCTCAAATTTAGATGTTCGCAAATGCAGGAGTCTCAACAATGAAATGAAAACAATTCAGACATTTAAATGTATAATGATAAACAGTGAAGGTTCCTAAGTCTTCTCTGAGCTCCGTAGTTGAGTTTTATAGCAAAAGAACATGAAGAAATTGAATGTTCTTTAAAAATCAGTTTAGTTTGGGACCATAAAATTATACATATTAAATACGTTCATTGTTTTCTAATACACTTAGATTTTATGTTCACATGTACAAGTTAACATTAAGACTAAATAACAAAGTGGCTTGCTTTTAAAGCTTAAGTAGGTAATTTTGTAATTTCAAAGGGCTGAGAAGTAGTTTCAGAATTTCAAGTGTATTTCAGAATGAAATGACTGTTACAGTATCATGTCTAACATCAGTTGAATTGTTTCTTGCAAATCTTTCTTATGTTTTCTTCTTCCAACTTCCTCTGCAGATATAAACTTCTGAGGTATTCCAGAGAACGTCAGTATATTGATGGGTTGAACAATTTAATATATACTCCTAAAATACTTGTCAGTAGGCTGTATAAAAATATAACTGTTAATCTCATACCAGAACTTGCTCCTGTTAGAGACTATTGATGGAAGTGGGTGACAAGCTACCCTACTAGAATAAACTTTTAACACTGGAAGCTACTAATAGACACTGTAAGTCATAACAAAACCAACAAACAGCAGCTTAGAATTAGACGATTTTGACCATTTGGGATGAGAAGTGATTGAGTGTACCATGCATTTTGTTCTGAAGGAAAAGCCAGCAGCTACCACTCAGATGTTTACAGCATGAGACTACTGTTCAAGCCTTCATTCTTCATATTCTCTGTCTTAACCACTCAAGTAAATAAACTGCAGAAAACAGTCTTGTAGCTTCTCTGGAAGTAGGGATAGAGGCCTCTTCGTCAAGGAATTTTTTATACCAAACCACCCCCCCCCGATATTTAAATGAATGCTTTTCTGTATTTTTAAAATGTGTTTTGTAAATATGTGATGTAAATTAATGTGTGTACATTGCTTTTTAAATAGCTCAATATTTTATGCTTCAGTATGTATTTGAGTGTGTTCTCGTTTGAATTCTATAGGAATGTTTTTATTAGCATGAAAGAACAAGTAAAATGTAAGTATGCTTAAAAAAAGGTTATACCTTACGTGAAATGAAGGAAATATTAATTGTTGGCCAGCTATGACTGTAAACTGTTATACTAGTTTTGAGCTCTAGGCCTCCTGCATATCTATATAGAAAAATCAATTTTGTATATGAACTTGCTAGAAAGAAAGCTTTTAATTTTATTTATTGCCAGCAAAATTGTATGATACCCTGCCTGCTATCTAAATCCTATTTATATGCATATTGCATGTGTATTATGGAAAATCTTGCAGTTGTTGCGTATTATGATCTACAGAAAGTCTAACTGTTTCCAAGTGTGCCACTAGTGTCAATGTCAGGGATTTTAATGCCTAAAACAATGTGTCTGGGTACGTACAGTATTTTGGTATTGTTCTTCTTTTTAAAAAAAAAAATCCTAGTAAACAGCACTTTTGTTCCTCCAAAATCAGAAGAGCCAAAAATGTGTCTTCATTGGAAGAATATTAAAGTTAGATTTTTAAGAAAATAATAAAACATAGTTCTAATAGTTCTAACGCTTACAGTGTGGGATTTTCGGAACCACAGTGTTGGTCAAACCATTCTGCTGCTGCTGCTGCTGGCATAAGCAGAACTGAAAGCAGGCCAATCCCAAGTGCTTTTTAAAATTCCACCCATAATATATTAATCAATATAGCTATTTAAGGGCCTATTCTGGTAGAGTGCTGAGTGCTTCTATGATGCATCAAGTATCCTCAAGTCAATGACTTTCAATGAGATTGAGGTTGCGCAGTCCCACTAAGGATTGGTCCTGTCTGTTTCTCTATTTTTGTGGTGTTACATGTATGAGTAACTAGCCTCTTTCCTTGGCTTAGAATGAAAAGCATGTCTTATTTTCTGTTTGCTTCGAATGTTATGCTACCTAAAAGTATCCCACTGCTAAGCGTTATTATCCTTTCCTAATATTTTTTTACATTCCTTGTTAATACTAAGGAAAAGGACTGGATCATTTATTTTCTATGTTAATGCAAAGATGTTGACCAAGACCTTCTAAACTGTTTTGTTTGTCACAGTGACTCAGCTCTTTAGGAACCAAAGACTGACTTCTGCTCCCATGAAGAATGGAAAGCAGTATATAATAAGGATTGTTTATCCATAGAGTGTTCTGTAAGAGTGTTGACAAAGAATACTAACTTTAACTCATTGCTGTGTGTTGGTTTCCTGAATTGCTGCCACAGATGCTGTGGTGCTCTGTATATTTGAGTTGTTTGCCATAAACACCTTTTATTTCTTTGGCATCCCAGCAGCGGATTTTGCCCTTAGCCATTCTTCAGTAGAGTTACGAGCTGAGTTGTAGGCATCCCATATATTTAGTAGAAATGTAATGATTGAAGTAGTTGAGAATAATTGTAAGGGAAATTTTAAACTGTATTGGAATTACCTTAAAATCTACCAGTTAATCTAATATGCTTTAGGAATGATACAATGCAATGAAAATAACAAGAAGTGAGCATAAAGAGAAAAAAAACATCCTTCAAAAGCATGCTTAAGTGGTTTGATCACTCCTGATATATTTTTCTATAACTGAGTGGATAGAATATTCCCAAGCATATGGATAAAGGGGAGAGAATTAATATGCTGTATGAACAATTATATCTTAAAAATAAAAATTAGTCTTATTTCCTAACAGACTAATACAATTCTTTGAGAACTGTTGAATAAATTTTTAAATACCTGATGTAATCTTGAAGTGATTTCTGGATTTTAGTACAAGTTCACCTACAATTTAACACCTATATTTATGAAAGATCCTTTGGTACTGTAGGTTTGTACTGTTTTCTGAAGCATGCTTTCGTGCACATTTGTTAGGCATTCTGTGAAATCAATGTGCAATTTTTAAAAACTCTAATGCAAATATATGTATATATACGTATATATATACTTACCATATTACACATATATGCTGTGGCTGAACAAATATAACTTTACAGCTCTAAGTGATTAATCATGTATGGTCTTAGAAAAATGTGATTTAAACCAGTATGTGAACGGATTATGACATATAGCTGAGTTCTTAAAAAGTTTACATTTTGGTGCCCCAAAGTGATGGATGTTAAATTATGAACTGTTAACCAACGCGCTTCTCTAAATATCTTATATCACTTTGTTGGGAAGTTTTAAAAGTTGCCATCTTAAATTACATCAAAATAGTGTTTGTGTACTACCTGCTTGAGCTCAGTACTATTCTGTAGTGGATTTTAACATAGACAGTGCCTTCAAATGAAATAAATGCGATGCAGAACCAAGAGTTGTGCACATTCCTTTTGATATTTTCATGATTCTTGTAAAATGCGGAGAGAAGCCGATCACATTGGCTTTTCCATTGCTGACAAGGCAAATTAAGGATGTCTTCAAGGAGTAAACATGGAGGGAGAAGAAATAGGGGATATTTTACAAGATTCTGAAGATCCTGCAAATTAACAAGTAAAAACATTACAGAAATATTAACAGTTGAATTTGGTTCATATGCTAAGATACTTTTAAGCCTGACTGTTGTATTTCAAATTTAAGTAGGAGAATACAAAATATAAAATCTGTTTGGCAATAGACAGTATATTGAAGAAGCAAGTACAAAACGTCCTTTTTCTTGGATCTTGCCAGTCTATTTTTCTATCATTATGTTTACTAATGACTATGTTGTAGTGGGTTACTAATGAGCCAGTTATTTTAAAATATTAAAAGGATCCATTGTGTATCAGCAAGAGGAAGTGTACTTAAGATTATTTTATTTGTAGAAGTGTGTAAGATAGGCTTAATGAAAAATGCACTGAAACAAATGCTGGGAATTTCCTGTGTACTATCATAGTTTTGTTTTTTTGTTGTTCATGAAAATGTTTGTACTTTTTTACCATTGTCTTTTATGAAATACAATGTTCTAAAGATTGTTTTGGTTTGTTTATTCTGAGGTTCTGTGGAGTTTCTTTGTGTTTTATTGACAGACAAAGTGCTCATTTTTCTAGTGCTCAGTTCCTCTAAATACCAACAAAAGGAAGGGACACCTGGCCAACCAAATACATCAGGTTACGCTGTGATGGGATCAAGCCTTAGGCTAACAATTAGTTTTCCCTTTATTGGTATTTGTATGCTTTCAACTTTTGGTTTTATTAGGCCAAATGACTCAACATTTTTGCATGCTTTTCCAAGATAGGGTTGCTTATCCTGTTGAATCTCCTGATGGCTGTTCTCTATACTTGTTTCTGTTTAGGGGTAATCTTCCTTCTGTGTGAAATACAAGAAAGGGAAGTGGAGGGATTCATCCACACTTCTCCTGACATCAAATAGGGGGCTGGTTTGCTCAGGAATCATCAGTTACGCTTCTTATTTTTCATTGTATCTTAGAGCTATTATAAAAGTGTCTGATGGTTGGAGGTATGCAAGTTATTTGGGGGGAGTACTTCTACTGGGGACAAAGGCATTTGCAGAATTTTGTGAAAATACACAAACTTCTTCAAGTATCTTTGATGGATATACTTTTCTGCAACACTGGATATGGACTCTCTTTGAAAGTATCACCAGTTATATTGTATTGGAAAGCAGGAAAGAAGGCATTTTAAGTATGTGTAGCATCCTTAAATGCTGTTTTTCCATGCTGTCACTTGTAAGCTGCTTTTGCTTCTGCATCTTAAAAATCAGAATTAGAAGGTGAGTTTATCTGATGATGGTGTGGGGCCCTGGGTAGTAGTCCCATGTGTCTCCATCTGTTGTGGACTTCAGTAAGAAAGTATAAGTGATGGTAGGTGGTGGATTGCATTTCATGTGTGCTTACTTTTCATGAGACACCTTTCAGATGTGTTATGTACGCTTCCTTTGCAAGAAGGAATGTAGTTATTAACTTCAGGGAAGGCTTTGGTTTATTCTCAGAATCCTAACAATGGATTTTCAATGCATTTTTTTTTTCTAATCTTAATGTATTTTTTTCAAACCCCCAACTTTTATTCAGAAGGTCAATACTTAAAGAATACAGAAATACAGAATATTTTTATTTAAGAGTATTTGAAAACAAAGTCAATACATATTCTTCCTAAAGTTAATGAAGTGAATAAACAACTTGACTGTTACTGTCAGTGATTTACTAAGAAATCTAAAGCTGTTGATACAGTCAGAAACTAAGTTCCTATCATTTATGGAAATTTTAATTTACACATCTAAAATTTCATGCTTAATGTCAGCTTTTATTCCACTGGCTCACTAACTACTGCTGTAGTTGAGTAAGAAAAGGGACTGAGGACAGCAGCAATGGAGTAATGTCGATAACCAGCATCATTAGCTGTGAACACCACCTGGAAAACAAAAAAACAAATACAAGACAAATGAGAAGTGATCTCTAGATATGAGCCTAGATGGAACCATTGTGATAGTTTTATCTAACCTTCCACAAAACTTTGGAAATATCTTTTCTTTTGGTGATTTGATCAGTGTGATCTATGATTGCCTGTCTTAGGTAGTTTTTCCACTGGTTAAATGTCCTGGATTAAAAGCATACATATCACTTATTAAAAATTTTATCAGATATATTTGTTATACAGTTTGAGATAAATGGCAACAAGATTTTTTTTGCTTATTGAGGATCTACATTAAACCCCATTGACTATCTTTGTTTAAAAAAACAATAATAAAACCAATGCATTCTTTCAAGTATTTGAATGTTTTTGTTGCTCTTATGAAGTAGTGAACTTTGAGGAACAGAATTAAACATACTGCTACAGTAGCTATCATCAGGCCAAAATATGAAGCAATTAGTTTCTTTAATCCTACTTACATAGCCAGTAGATAGAGAGGACTGCAGAAGTCCTTTGGCCACAATGTGATAATGACCTTACATGTGAATCATTTACAACAGCCCATTCAGCATCTCCCCCATCAGCTCATGTCCTGTCCTTGGATTTCTCCCTCTGCATAGTAGATTTTGTGTTGTGAGAAGATGGATGTCGAGTTTTAAAATAGATACAATTTAATAATATTCTGTGATGCAGAGCTTGTGCTCCTTTCAACATTGATAAAACAGATTCATGTGAAACAACCAGTGAACTGTTGAGGTTTATTTTTAAGAAAGGAGACTATTGCACTCTAAATTAAATTCACTTCTGGTCTGGAATGTGGATTTAAACATTAGCTTGGTGTATCATCAGTTTACTTGCATGCTGTGAATCTTTCATCTTACTTCTTCTATTTCAGTTATCACAGAAAGCAACACTATCCAGCATTAACCTTCATTATTGTCTAGAATAAGAATGTCATCTCTCATCCATTTCAGGGCAGCAGAAACAAAATTTAACCCAGGTGTTTGCCATCTTTTTTTTCCAGGGCAACTGAGGAATGGCTGTTTGAGCAGTGGTTGCAAACTGTGCAGCTGGTGGTGCTCACTGACCTGTCAGAGTCCAGCAAACAGCTAATGCAGGACTGCTACTGCTCCTGAAAGGTCATCTGAAAGGGCTGATGCTGTGGGGCGGAAGGGGACAGCCCCCGAGGAGTCCCAGACCCTGCAGCTGGCTTCACTTGGTACCTGGTTCGGACCACCTTCATCTAACCGGTTTATCTGTCCCATGCCAACTAAAAAGGCCTATTACACTTTTCTTCTGTTGTAGACTGAGGATCCAAGCATCCACAACACAGTTCATTCTTCCAGTGTCTTTAAAAATCTGAATTATAAAGTTTGTCTGCAGCCATAAAAATACTGGATACGCAAGGCAGAAAAATCCTTTCCGCAGGAGACTTTAACAGAGTGCTCCACCTGTTGTTCTGTCGCGGGTGTCTAGAAGTAGTTGCAGGAAGAATCACAGGCTTAAGCAGAGGTAGAAGGATGGAAAACCTTGTCGTCAGTAATGCATCTAAGAGCTTATTGAGAGTTATGGGGAAGCTAGTAACGAGGCTCTCTCGTGAGTGTACTGTTACAAAACTTTGAGACTGTGGATTTAAAGTGTTAATGCAAAGATATTTTAAAGTGAAAAGAACATTCAACATATGCAATTAATAATTGAAGTCTAGACATAGAAAGTGTCTTTATTCTTTGCAACTAAAGTACAGGAGAAAATGAATACTCACATCAGCATGGCGATGGAAGGGATTCAAGCCCAGTCTCTTCCAATAAGAGGCTGTGTCAAGCTCAATCTTGTATGTCCCTGTTACAAATTGTTCCTTAGTTGTGAGGTCACGGAGCTCTCCGTTGTCATGAGTTTGTCTGTGTGATGGCAGAACAATGCACGTTTATATTTTGGTTAAAAGCCTGAGAAAAATGCAGTTCTTGGCAATTGAACTGGAGTGATGTGTAGCTGAAGTAGTATGATGAATACTTCTATTGATCTGGAATGGCTTCGGTCCATCTGTATTATGGATGTTTCAGAGCTTATCTTGGCATTTGCTACTTCCACGATGGCCACAGCAGATGGCGGCCTGCCATGTCACTACTCTGCATGGTTTGGGGGTGAGCCAAAAGCTGCCATTATTGTTCATAGACTCTTGGAGTTAATTAAATGAACCCACTCAGAGGGAAAAGTTCACCACTGCTGTAAGCAATGTGGAAGCTCTGTAATGCACTTACTGTGCAAGTAACCAGGGTCAGCTCTTGATTTTTTCCATAGTTTTCTTTCTTTACGTATTGAGGTTTTTTATCAGTGTAACTATTTTTTACAGTTGGCTATTTGAAATTTGAGATCTGCTTTTTGAAATGACTGTAGGTCAGCCAACAGTGTAGCCTGATGAAATTCCCCGTTGTCTGTATTGATCAGTTGGTTTTCCATCCTCAACAAACAGATGGTTCTGTTTGATTTGAAGATGCTATCAGTGCTGTCCAAGGCCGTAGTACTGGCTTGAAACTATACAGCTTTGAACACCAACCAGTTTAGGGCTGCAGAACCAATACTGAATGCTGTCTCTCAGCCACGTCTCTTGGTTGAAACCTGTTTCTGTGAAATAGGTTATATAATACTACGTTTTTGATTGAGTAGGTTATCCACAAAGAACAGTGCTGCTAGTGCCTGATTCTAGCAGTCACAAACCACTGTTTTGTGTTCTAGCTCCCAAATCTTTTTCTGAACATATTTTATTCAAATTGCATGCAGAGAAAAATAAAGAATTTGATGGTTTCTACGTCATTGTCCAGTGCATTACTTAGGATTTGTGCTTTAATATAGCTTATAACTATGAAGTCATAGAACACCATTTGTATCTTGCAAGATGCTCTGTAGTCAGTTACCAGATTTTTTTATCCATTCAAAAATATCTATTTTTTCTTTGTCATAGATTCATCATTGTTAGGTAACTGTTCATTTCTCTAATAAGCTTTCTCAGCTAAAACCAAATGTATCTTTAACTGAGAATGCTTATTTCAGAATCTCTTGCTAACATTCACTTATCTACAAATTGACAAGAGGTTGATTTAGTACTATCATGACTTTTGCATACCTCATCTTAAGGTTACTTTGTTCTTTGTTTCAAATGTTAAGAATGTTCTTGAGACTTCAGTCAACATCCAGCTGTTCAGCCAAGTATCTTTGTATAAAGCCTCTAAGTTCAGATTTTAAGATAAGTAAACTGAACACCCTCTTAATGGAAAATTTCACGCTTTTCCAGTGACAGAATATGTGTGAAGCTATCTTCTCACTTGGGGGTTGGGAGGCACAACATTGAATAGCTTGTTCTTCCCAACCTTGTACAAGTATGTGTGGGCTTCACTGTAGCTATATTTTTCAAGGACATGAAAGCACTGTTGCTTCTGCCAGCTCCCTGCTCTACGACACCCAAGAGCCACTTACGTGCAGTTTCTCATGGACTTTCTAGAAATGCATCCAAGTCTGGGATTCCACTACTGAAATTCCTGCACTATGCCAGCTTTAGCCCTTATGAGCCCTATCTCACTTTTTTAGGTAGAACAGACTGACCTGGAAAGGTCTCAGGTGAGGCTGTGCAACTTTCTTGAGAAGATTAAGTGTGGAAGTGGGATGTTGCTTGTTGAATGAAGAGTGTTCATTCTGTGTACCCCCTAAGAATATTTTCAATTGCATTTTAGATTATACTTTAAGTAAAAATTGCTTTGGGGCTTCTAAAGTGTTAAGAGGACAACTTCAGAAAAAGTCATCTACATTTGAAATTCGACAGTTGTGTTTTTTTTAAAAGACGTGGCAATGTTTAAATATCTAGGAGATTCTTATTTTAGATGTAATTGCTTCTCTGTGGGGGAGGAGGCCAGAAAGCTTTATCCCCAAATTTTCTCCTTTTGCCCGATTCCTTTTTCTTGAAACAAAGAAGGCTATCAAATATTACATGGTATGTGTTCAAAACAGTCCAGTATTTTCTTTTTAAAGCTGTGGTGTTGTATGAAATGAAAATCCATTTAGAAAGAAGGAAAGTAGCCAATAAAGGTAGGATTCTCAACCAGAGTCTTAGTTTCAAACAAACTAAAAGAGTCTGCCTGGTTCTTCTGGTAACAATGCAGCAGTTCATTGCTGGGCACTAAAAAGTAATATAATCCTTTGTAATGAAATAGAAGAGAAGCGATGATTGAATTAAAGGATAGTTTAAAATACTTTCTTGTGCTCATGGTAATTATAAAGCATTATAAAAGCATTATAAAACCATTTTGGTAGTTGAAACTGTAGTACAGTTAAAAGACAATCTGCAGCAAATTCATTCAACACTATGTTATCTTTCCTCGGAGTGAAAAAGACGTCTTATGGTAGACAATGTGAAACTGTTTTTTTCAACCATGTGGCCTCTGCCCGTTGCCTTTCCCTGCTTTCACTCATTATTTTGGTATAACTTACTTTGAATTTAACAGTTCCCAAGATCCATCTGCAGCTTCTTTATATAACTTAACTGGAACATTTGGAGCTGGACTTCCTCGGACTGAATCCAGAATTTTTATAATAAGAGGATGCTCAGAGTCAGCAGGGTCCTTCAGATAGGAAGAGAGAATTTTTATGTTGTAAGAAAGGTAAGTGATGGTGCATAATAAAGCAGTAAGGAATATTATTCTTTAGATCTATAGAATATACCATATTTTCCTTAACAAGATCACTGTGTGCTGCAGAAATGTATCCTGAAGCTTTCTGGGGGCTGGATGCGGTGGAACCTGGGGGGAAGATGTTGGGAGTTGCCAGAGGCTGGGAGTGCAGCCGTGGGCGCTGGGGAGGCACTGAGGCTGTGCGTGAGAGCACATTTCTCTTTCCTCTTGGGCATGGCTTAGCTACACATCATCTGCAGCATGAAGTTGGAAGTAAATCGTGGCCTCAACAGGAAGTAATTAAATCATCAAAGGTAGCAGGAATGTTTAGACATCTGACAACTCTTCCTCTATGTTTTGGATTGGCAATTCAAGCACAGCTTTCTGGATTTGAGAGCCTCTGATGTCTTGTTGCCATAGAGTTATCTTAATTATGCTGTAAACTTAATAAGCACCACATACAGACTCTCTCCTAACACCATGTTGGATCAGATTTGTCAGCCCCTGGCAGCTCTGCAGGGACAGGAGAGGAAAACCTGCCTTCAAAGATGGGATGCCTCTAGTTTCTCTCCCAATATGTTCATCACAAGCAGTGGTTATGCCCTGATGTTTTACCTATTCAAAGGCAGAGCTGAATCAGGGCTTTGACCTTCCATTACCTAATTTTGGAGATGAAAAGTGAGAAAACAGAGCTTTGTGGAAGGTGCTGATCAGGGATAATCTCAAAATTGCTATTGTTGATTTACATTTAAACATTACAAAATGAATCGTGGCATAGGTGGAAAAAACAAAGAGCCCTCTCTTACACCCCCTCTTACAGTCTGTGACATATCGAACAGCCTGTTGCCCAGGAACCCTGCCCTATATCAGACCGACGTATCAGCATCTGCCTGTGCCGCCTGTATGCGCTGACTCCTCAGGCTCCCTTTCTGGAAGGCAGAGGCTCCTTGCTGGTGTTTCTTTTGAGGCATTGGCAAGGGAGGCTCTAGTGCCACCACCTATTTTCCTGGCTTTTACACCCTGGGTGCTCAGTGAAAGTCTGCTTGCTCACAAAGGTTGGTCAGGTATTCGTTTTCCCAAAGGTTGGAGCTTGAGAGGAAGAATAAGTAGAAGGGAAGAGAGAGACAAGTCTGTTCTAGGAGAATTGCAGGCTGAAGCATCTGTCTCTCTAGCTTGCTTTGCTGAAGTAAATGAGCCCTCTGGAAGCGGAAGGCTGCCTTTGGCTCTGTTCTTTGCTTGCATCAGCGAGTGCTGAGATCCCTTCTGCTTCCATGGGGCAGACCTGTAGTGGGCAGAGCAGTAAGGGTGAAGACTAGAAAAGGCATTTCTCCAGCATGGATCTCGCGTCAGGAAACAAAATCCCTGGTGACAGGAACTTGTTCGTTGCATCATAAGGGCTATTAGTTACTTTTCAACAGGCCCAAGGCTTTTGTGTAGTGAATCCGATGCTTTTTTCCTTTCTTGCCCTACATTGTTTTTCACATTGTCGCTGAGTCTAATGACAAGTGCTGCTTCCCTAACCATAAAGCCTTCCTACTGATCACTGGAGAATGAGAAAGAAGGACCAGAAAAAGAGCAGTAGGAGATAACTACAGTCAATACATACCATAAAATCAAAATAATTGCAATAAAATGAAATATTCTAGTTTTCATTAACACTAATTAAAGTATTAATTAAAAAAAAAAAAAGGCAAAAAAAGCTGGGATTATATCAGTATGAAGAACCTCAATCCTGAGACACTTACCGGTGGTGCGGCTTCAGAGAAAAATGCCAGGCCGGCTAAAAAAACAACAAATACAGAATGAAAAGCCATTTTGCCTACCGCTAGGAAGTCTCAGTGTCAGCAAGTAGAAACTGGTGGGATCTGTGATTTTTATATCAAGGCCTCTAAACAGAGGCTACTTATCAGAAAAAACATATGACTTTCAACATGCCGATTCATACTATTTACTTAGTAAACAATGAGAAAATAAGTAACTCATACAAACATGAACCTTGTCTGCAAAAATAAGTCTATTCTATCATTGCCTGTGGAAATATTGTGAATATTGCCTAGTTCAACCGCAGTGATCTATTTTCTTGGAAAAAATGTCTATTCTGTTTTATTTTTCTCTTTTTGTTGAGGAATGGTGCTGTATAGATCTCATATAAACGAGAGAAATACAAATTTCTTGTCAACTCAGCAATTTCAGTTTCAGTGAGAACTTCTCTGTGGTCATGGCTTGGCACAATGGACTCACCCATGTTTCTCTGTTAAGAGATTTCTCCCTGTGGTGGCCGCCTTCTCACCTCTGATAAAAGGTAGGTGGATAATGTGTGGGCCATCTAGTTATCTTACGCATTCCCCTGGAGGAAAAAATATGTTACTTCTGGTTTCCATCATGATAACCAGATACCTACATATCCATTTTTGAAGCACAGTTAAACACTGTTTTAAGTCCTATCACTTTACTTAACTCTTATATTCAGTACAAGTTCCCTGTACAACTGCAAGTCAGCTCCCACCAAAAACATCTGCTTCATTTTAGGGAAATGTTACTTCTTGAGATTAAACTTTGTCTCTCTGATATTTAGTTAGACACATGTATGTACACCCTCTTACTAGGTTTATCCTGCCATCGGATGGATGACTACGTGCAGAGTAGTTTCTTGTTTTGTGGGTTTTTTTTTTAATGACTACACCTGTATGAACATACTTACGTCCTATTTTGAGGGCTGGGCATAGCCCACTGCAGTCAAATCTACTGGTTTTCAAGCTCCAGAAATAGCAGGATCCCGTGAAATCTGCATGCTTTAAGATAGGTGCTGTTTTGAAACTCTTTGCACTGCTTACAGGTGTTGTGCAACTATGGTAGTGTCTGGAAATCAGGGAAAAAAGTAACCAAATAGTGCAACATTAAAGGCAAGCTTTTATAACTGGTGAATTCACTTGGTATGCAGGCATCCCAGCAGGCTCTGGGTGTAGAGATAACCTCCAAGGTCAGCGCCAGATGGATGCTGATGATTTCTGAATGGCATTATTTCAGTAACTATCTCTGCAGTTTCTCTAACTCTGTTAAAAATCAATTCCTGTGCTTCAGGATATTTTAAA
>Ga0181612_140407_pt1 | contig 17365 bp, 13 predicted proteins | sample HoacroProtozoa21_FD_119630 | JGI IMG/M metagenome (GOLD analysis project Ga0181612, IMG submission 119630) | Hoatzin crop microbial communities from Cojedes, Venezuel. Combined Assembly of Gp0051906, Gp0051904, Gp0051908
TAGTGCTTTGTGAGTAGACCCTCCAAAATGTTTGAAAGAATATTCTTTTTCACTGGCTTCAGAGAAGATGCCAGACGTTCAAGTCTTTGAAAATTTCATAAACATGCTTTCTTGATTTCCGTTAGTTAGCATTGCCTGTGTTGTTGACCAAGGGATGGTACAAGCAACTAAGGAGTCAGTGCAGACGTGGTGATTAATGATCAAACTGTAACTGTGTAGGTCCGTCGGGAGAAGCTATCCAGATTCATCACCAAACCCGTCAGAATATGGCAGAAATGCAGGGCAGTGGGCAACAGGATTTGACACATTCCTCTGCTGAGCTGCTGGAGCTGGCTTACCATGAGGCAACTGGCAGGTGAGGTCCTTAGGATGAATCTCTGTAGACTTTGCACGAGCATCCCTTTTCCTTAAAATTTTATATAGGTTACTGTAAGGCAGTTATAGGTTGTGATCTTTAAGTTTTAATACGTTGCATCAGTGCAACATATGCAGTATATACTTTTATTGTGAGATATAAGGCTCTTTTGGCAAGGCTGGAGATGGTTTACATCCCCTAATTTGGGGAAGGTGGTAGTTTATCACAGAGAGTTTGCAGTGCAAGAACAATACAACGCATCATTCATGGAATTCAAAATTGCCTTATAAAAGCCTGTGTCTTTAATTCTTTGACTTGTTATCCCAGTAGCTGCGACCTTCATCCCAGAATAGAATGTTTTTTAGCACAGGGCAGTGCTTTGCCTCACAGTAACTGCTGAGCAATTTCAGTGCCAACCATTCAGTCCTGTCTTCGCTGTGTGAGAAATATAGCCATCATAAACATCAGGAGTGGGGTCCAAATGAAAGTGCCTGTGTTTGTGAGCTAGTTTTCTTTTAAAATACAAGCTTTGGTCAATGTTGGGAGCTTATGTTGGTTTTTGGCTCTGAGAAGTGAAAAAGATCCCAGTGTTACTGGATATGGCATGGCTGTGGGGAGGCTGTTTTTACAGTGAGAGAAATTAGATTGTTCGCTTCATCTAGGCCATTTTTTGAACTGCGCAGTTGTTCTCCAGTCTCTAGATATTTTCTTATCTGTTTTTTATCTGATTATTCTTTTATTGACAACATTTTTTCCATGTTTTTCACTCATTATTAAATGTTACTTGCCAAAACCATTTTGGTGGCTTAGGCAACTTTAGAATTGCCAAGACGTTTGTTTCTTTCATCATTAACTTTGGCATCTTTCCTGCTATGTATTTCTTTCCTCTTGCATGCCTATAGAACTTTGTGTTATGTATTATTTCTGAATGTGTAGGATAAGTGAGGACACTGCTGGTATCCTCTCCCTTTTTAATTTTCAGGATTTTTTTTTCCTGTTATCTTCAAGCAGTTCTTCAGGAAATTGCACTGTGTAATTATTCTTTCATGCTTTTTTTTTTTTCGTTTTATAGAGAAATTGTTGTCCTATCTTAGACTTTGTATTGTTCTTTAGAATACTCTGATCTCTTTCTGTGCTGCATAATTTTAATATTACATCATCCTCACCAACTTCATTCCCTAGTTCTACTTTAAAAAAAGATTATTGCCTTTTTATTACTTCGTAAGTACATCCTAGTGTGTTAAAGTACCTTGTCGTTAATGCCAATCTCTTGTGTCATATTCTTGATAATTCTTTTTCTCGATCTGTTTGTGGTCTCTATGGATGATGTACTCATCCAAAGCAATTTGCTCAGTCTGGAATATTGGTTTTTATAGACCATGAAATCAGATCTGTAAATAACTAGCTAAGTTTTATTTCTCTCCTGGGAGGTATATGATGAGCTGGTTCTCCACTGTCCTGCAAAGATAGTGCATGGTTACTGCTAAAGGCAGAGAACAAACAGTATGGGCAGATATGGAATATTGTCATAGCCTTCTCTGTGCTGCTGTTGTGCCTGTTACCATCTCTGTGAACATCGTTAAGAGCGTCGTTTCACCACTGGCTCAGCTGAGATGGCGGGCTGATTGCTAGTTATTTGTTATATCAGCTCTGGTTGAAAGCAAGGAATAGCTTGTGTTTGTATAATACAGGCTGTTTTGTTTTTCTCCAGACATGTCAGCTCTCGGCATCCAGGTGACAATGCCTCTTTCCTGAGCTTCAGCGGAGCAGAAGAGTACTCCCATGGTCCGGCTAGCAGCAACAGTGCAGGTAACAAAGCAGTGGTAGAGTACCGGGTTGGGAGAGCAGGCCCTTCCGTATTAGCAGTGGCAAAGTAATAGAGCCAGAAGTCATGGAAGGTGGGTGGGCCAGGCAGTACAAAGTAGAAAGAACCAATAATGGGAAAACAGTTGTCAACTTTGAGTGATCTGTTAATGCTCTTGGACTTTTTGGGGTGTGATAGCTTTTTGGGTTGATTTGTTGTTTTGGGTTTTTTTGTTTCTGTTTAATATGCCTCTACTTCTTTAGGTAAGTCTTACCAACTTTAGTACAGAAAGATGCTCACTGTTCATATATGTTAAGCTCTCAGGCAGTTGCTTAGTTCCATGCTAACAGACCACTGACATCCAGACACAAAAAATAACTAAATATGCACTGGTATTGTTCAGAACTTTTTTTTTTTGTGGGTGGGGTTGCCTTAAGGTGTCACTTTTTGGATTAAGAAACTTGCTTGAATATATATTTTACATATACAAGCTGATGGAAAGAATAAAGTTTGATCATATCTGGGTTTTGAGAGAAGCTGTGAAAAAGCAGGTTTATTTTGTGTGGTAAGTTCTGGGATTCAGTGTTTCTAGCATTTCTTGTCATCATCTACAAATGCACTTTCTCCAGATTTTAAGTATGTTGACAGTGGCACTGCTCATACTAAATGTTACCCACACAGCCCAAAATATTTCATCACATTTTTGAGAGAAGACACTTGTCTGTACCTTTAGTTGAAGATTAGTAATGTCTTTCTTACCTTACCCAGACACCTGAATTAGTGGAAGTTCTCAACATTTCTTTTGAATCCTGTGAGAGGAACAACATGCCACACTAAGGATTTTGCTTTTTTTGCAGCCTACCTTCTGATAGACCTGCTTTTTAGATAGGCACATGGAAAATAAATTTGATCTTTTAGACTGTAGCATTCAAGACTCTTGTTCTTTTTTCAAAACCAATTTAAAGATTTTTGGTTTTGTTGTGTTTTGTTTGTTTTTTTTTAAATTCACCCTTCTGAATTATATTTGGGTGAAAACAATTGTATTTTCCCCTTTGCTCATACCTTGAAGGGCCATAAAGAAGTTAGCAGACTTAGTTTTCTTGTGTCTCTCTTGTCTTGTGTTCACATAGTTGCATAAAAAGTGATTTTGTTCTCTGGATTTCATTTGAATACATTTCATTTTCTTGCTTTACTTTTTTTTTTTTTTTTTTTGCCTTCCAGATAGAGGTTGTTCTCGCAGTTGCAAAACTGCATTTCCGCTGCTGGATACGATTTGCACAATGTAGGTGCAGAGCGTATCCTGGCAATAAACATGCTTGCATTTTGTAGAAGTCCTCTGTGTCTGTAGACTGGATATAAATCATGTATATGGTGGAAGCTGATCTGTGTCTGTCTTTGTGAAAGTCGTTATGAGCACCTTCCCTGACTAAATGCCCTCAGCCATCTGTAGCTGCCATGCTGTGGCTCAGCAATTTGACTTATGTTTCTCCCTTATGGTTTCAGTCACCTATGAAATGAAACAGTTCTGGTTTTTTTTATTTCCATAAATACGATTTCTCAGTGAGTCTGGTCCTCCTCTACTGCCCACAGCATGTTTTGCTGCTGCGTGGGCTTCGCAGTGAGAAATGGCGCCGTCTATTTACACTGCGGTTCAGTATGCTGGCTCTGATGTCCAGCAGATGGTGGAGGATAGTTCAGAGCAAATAAATCTTGTTGCAGTTCCCTAACTAGATGGCAGATGGCATCAGCAGAGCTGGCGAAAGATGAAAGCCAGTTGGAGCCAGCTCCTCTCCTGTTTTACTGGCATCATCTTTTCTGTTAGTAAATGCTATTTAGCGTAACAGCTATGATATTGATATCAATTTCCTGGATAAATCTACGGAAGCTAGATTTATAAAAATGGCTCCTTTTAAATGCTTGGAGGCTTCCTGAAACTTGTATTTTGATAAATGCCTTTTAAGCCAGCAATTTTTCCTGTCTCCTTGGCTGCTCGTTTCCCCTCATATGCCACAACAGCTGTTTACACAGCTACATGGTGAACCAGCTCAGGGAACTGATACAAATGAAGAGTGACTGGGGTTTTTCTTTGCTGTATGGATTGTTTCATCATAACTATACAAATATTGATGCAAATACAGGAGGCAGATGTGAAATGGGGACTAGGAAGAGCTGGTCAAGGGTACCATAGCATAGTGTTGGCTTAGTGTTCAATGAGCTGTAGTTTTATCTGATTTCCAGGTTAACAGGCTGCCTAGAACAAATCTGTTTGACAGTGAGAAAAATCACAGAGTCTTAAGTCCTAATCAAAACTTAAATATATAGATTTCCATTACTCTGAAGTCCCTTAGTAGTATTTATTTAGGTTAGTATAAACTGAATTTTGCTGAAAAATGGAGCATCTCTTCGATAGCTATCATTTTATCTCCTTTCACAATGAATAAAAACTTCTTTACTATTCTTTCTTAGAGAAACACGGACCAAGGTATATCCTACAGGTTGAAACATACTGGAAGTTGCTGCCTTTTCAGAACATTGTAGTTTTAAATGGTCTGTAATTAATATACTGGACATATTTAGGGACACTGAAGGCTTAATTAATACTTTTCAAATTTTTAGCCCGGCAAGGGATAAAAAGCTGGTTTGTATTTGCGGAATCAAGAAGATCAACTGTTTGTTTTGTTTCCTCCCCACTCCCTGGCAGAGAGGTGTAATGCGTGCTGGTAGTTTATGCCTAAAAATGTTGGAATTGGAGTAAATCTGTATTGTGATTTTCATCAATTACTTGGAATATTTAAAGTCTTAGATAATTAGAATCATATATATATGGGTTGTCTTCTCCTACCAGGTGAAAGTCTGTTATCATTTCCTTTCTTGCTGCTCCTGCGTTTTATGAATTTCTTCCTCTTAACTTATCCCTTGTTCATAAAATGAGTAAACCAATAAAAAGGATTTTGGTTTTGGGTACTGAATGTATTTAAAAGTACTTAGCTGGTCAGACCTTGCAATTAGCAAGCTAAATGATTATGGGTGACTTTTATTTTTTTTATGTTACTTGTTTTTTCTCTGGCATCTACTTTTCAAGATGTGTTTCGCCATTTTGGGGAGGTTGTTTTTGCTTGTTTTTTAGCTACTGAACACTTCTAATGAGATGTTCAAATTTCATCCAAGATGTCTTTTTTTCTCATTAGTTGGCTGTGTGTATTTTTCTGCTGTGCAGAACCGGGACTTTTTTCTGAGGAGAGGAATGCTATATTCTTAAAACATTTGCATGCTTTTGATTTGTTTTCATTTGAAATGAAAGTGAAGTGCATCGTTGCTTGAAATAAAATACATACTTCTTTCTTATAGGGATGAACCTCAAAACTCAAAATAACGATTCCTTGGAAGATGCTGTCTCTAACTCTCCAGACCCAAGTAAGCAGGAGAAAGGTTTGGAAAACAGTTTGCATATGTGGGAAGATAGGGAGGGAAAGGGCCTCTACGTATATAGAGGCATCAGGAGATGCTAGGCAAGAAACTGAGGAGCCTAGTTGGCTTTTGGCAGTAGGTTATTTTGCCCTGCAATAATTTGCAGGATCTCCCTGTACTGTGTGTCTCACTGCGGTTGCAGTTCTGTATCTCTTAAGAATATGTGAAATTGGTGGTCGTATTACATCTGAAATTCTTTCCTTACCAGACACTATTACGCAAAAAGCTAAAGCTGCTGATCTCTTATCTGCCTCTCAATATGAAAAGTTTGCTTCATACCTTTTAATTATTTTTAATTGAAGCAGTAGTAGTACAGTCTGTTGGTACTGTTTACAAGTGTGTGACTGCCTAAGAAAGTGTTTTTTTTGTAGCGGTCTGTCCTGTATTACTTTCTTGTGCAGTGTTCCTGTCATTAATGTTAACATTTTTATAATAAAATAACTTTCTGTCTGTAAGATCTTTATGACAAGAAGTTAAGAGCTAGTAGTTGGCCAAGTGCCTTAACATAGATCATTTGCAGCAAGTTAGAATGTAGTGCAGTAGTGAACTGATGATTTGATATAATTTAGTTAGCTTTTGCTTTTTAATGTCTAGTTTTAGATCTCTGTAATCTAAAACTGCAGTGTAACTCTAGGAAAGGGTGTGGGGAAGGATTGCTTTCCAAGTTACTATTCTTCTGGTCTTCCCACCCCTCTGGATCTGTCTTCTGTTTTTATAACTGTGGAAGTACTCCCTTTTCTGCTGTTGTACTATTCCAGAAAGAGGCTGGTCTGTCATTCTTTCTCTCCTCGTCCCCAGCTCTTTCTGCAGTTGTCTAGGATGCAAAGCTGGTCTGATTTTCTTGTTCAGACTTGGAATGTTGAGCTCTTTTATTAATAATGAGTAACTGCACCCGACTTGCTGGAATTTTGGAAGAGCCGTGGCTATGTCAGCTCTAGCTTTCGATCAACAGAAAATAAAACGTATTAACTTTGAATGCAATTTGCATGATGGGATTGAATTAGCATGTGCACTGCATTGTTTAACAGACTCTGTCTCTTTCTCTCCCTCCCTTCCTCCCCTCCTACTTTCCTTTTCCCTTCCCATTCTACCCCGTGTTTTCTTGTCCCTGTTGACTTTATGCCAACTCTGTTTTTGTCCCTCTTTCTTTCTAACTTTCCTCTTCACACATTTCTTTCATCTCCCTCTGCACCCCGTGTTTTCATGGGTGACCATATATGCCCTCATTGTCTGCCCCCCCCAATGATACAACGAGGCAGTTCTGACGCTGTCTGCTCCCCCCGTAGTGCCAGGCTTCTGTTGTACAGTTGGAGTGGACTGGAAGTCTCTCACTACTCCGGCATGTCTCCCCCTTACCACGGACTACTTCCCCGACCGGCAGAGCCTGCAGAATGATTACACTGAGGGTTGCTATGATCTCCTCCCAGAAGCTGACATTGACAGGTTTGGCCAGCACCTTCTCTGTAAAGTAACTTGCATTGAATCGAAGGGTTTAAGGTGCAGTTGATGCAAGAGGAGCACTTTGCAGACTGTACAAGAGAAAGATTAATTGCTAACGTGGTTAGCAGCAGAATATTTAGATTTTTCTCTTTTTGGTGATAACTTTGCACCTTTTCTGATGTTACCATCTGACAGTATTGTGTTCTGTAGATTTATGTTAGAAATTGTTTGCATACAAAATTTTGCATCTCTTCCTGTTCTGTTGTGTTTTAATCCAAAAAAAATCAATCTCAGACTGTCATCTTTGTTAATCTATTTTCTGGCAAGTATTTTGAGAACACTAAATGAGCAAATGCATGTGTACGCGCAGTGTTTAAGACGCTTATCCGCACTTTCAGGGATATTTAGTTTAAAGAATCTTGGTGGAAAATGGTGTTAGTGGGATAAATAGAACTTCTCGGCTTGTCTTGGAGGTCTCTGGTAACTATTCTTTAATGGGGTTGGTTTGGGTTTTTTCTAAAGCTGTTTCATCTTCTAAAACATTTTTTAGACTTTCCACAACTTTCCGCAGCATTAGAAAGACCTGTTTGTGTTGCTGCTTTATGGGAACAAACCAAAAATATTAGTCAGGGTGATCTCAATACATAGGAAATAGCAGGATTAATGAAGAAACACCTAAAAGAAATTTCAGATATCCCTTTATAGCAGGAAGGTGAAGTTCAGAGCAGAAATAGTTGTAATAAGATGCCATGGTGATGTCTCGTTTAATCTCTCACTGCTCTAGACTTGCCGCTGTGGGAGAGGGTGGAGCATTGCCTGTGCGCTTGCAGGTCTGAGCTCTGCTGAACATTTACAAACTGCACTGAGGTTCTCTGCAAAATGCTGGAAAAGTGATCATTGGTGAAGTTTAACAACTGTTGTAAGAAAATTTGTTGCTAGTTGCGAAACTGCTTTCAAATGCATTAGTAAGTGTTGCCAGGCAGCTAGTCATCACCTGTTCGAAACAGAAAGGTACCTGTTTTTCTCTCCTATTCCTGCAGGTTGGTTTTCACAGGCAGAGGGCTCCACTTGCACAGAGCCCGGTGCAGGCATAAATCCTCAATTAGGAAATGCAGAGCTAAGAATGAGTGTGGAGTGTGTAGTCAGCTTCCTTATTCTAGTCTCCTTAACCTTTGTGTTCAGGAGAGATGAAGAAGGAGTGCAGATGACAGCCCAACAGGTGTTTGAGGAGTTTATTTGTCAGCGTCTCATGCAAGGCTATCAAATTATTGTGCAACCTAAACCCCAGAAAGCAGCCACGACTGTGCCGCCCCCGCTCAGCAGCAGTCCCCTTTACAGTCGAGGTGAGTGACTTTGTATTGACGATTCAGTCTTTTGTCTTTCTCTCCTTCTGCCAGTCCCAGTAATCTCTATGAATTGGGCACAGATGCTCACTGAAGCCCTCTGTTATTTTTTTATTTTCTTTTTTTTGTTGTTGTTGTTGATATGTGAAAATCTTTGCTGGGAGAGAGCCTGATCTGGAGCAGCACAAACAGCTTAGCTGCACCATGAAGGGCCAGGTGCAGGATTTTTGAACTATAATAAGAAGCTGGCCTCATATTCATGATAGTGAACCAAAATGAAATGTGGCTTGAGTGCCATTTGGGTGAATACATCTTAAACACAGTTCTCATGGTGACTGCAGGGCAGGCATATCTCTAGAAGAAGACAGACCCAAAGCTCCCAAATGTATGTATCTAGAAGCAGTTTCCTAACTCTGAAATAGCTGTGAAGGTCCCAGGTAGACAGGTAGAGCTTCATTGTCCTGAAACCATGAGTCAGCTAAACCTAGTTAAACCCCAGAGGTCTGGAGTGGGTTAAGAGAGTATCATATTCTCTTGAGAGAATCTGACTTACTGTTTGACTTCTGACTTTTTGTCCGGATATTCTCTACACAAGTCAGCGTGATACAGTGTTCGTAGAGCTGGGAATACCCATGAATGGGATATGGTTGTTATTCACTGGTTTGAGAATTAGCAGCAAGGCTACTTTGGTAAGGTGCTGAGCTTAAGTCGTTTATTTCAGGAATGAAGCACAGAGAGGAAGCAAAAGTGGACCCAGCTTTTACCATCATACCCACCAGTTTCTCAACACTTCATTTTGTCTGTTCTCTAGTTGCCCTGACTAGAGAAGGTCTGTCTTGGTGGTGTATGAATTGTGAATGCCCTTTTTCAGTTGTGGTACTAGAAAATCTTAGCTGGAAGAACAAAAGGCTCGTTGTGCGTAGGTGGCCTGAAAATGGCCTTTAGTTTGTCTTGAGTTCAGAAGCCCCATTCTGGAGTCTCTTTCTATAGGTACAGTTTGACTGTTGCAGTAAGCTGAAGGAGGATGTGTTTTGCTTTTTACAATTAGGTCTTGTATCAAGAAATCGACCCGAGGAAGAAGATCAGTACTGGCTGAGTATGGGCCGTACTTTCCACAAAGTAACGTTAAAAGACAAAATAATTACTGTGACTCGGTACCTGCCAAAGTGAGTATCTCTCTGGTTGAGCAGTTTGCTATGAATGTTCAGATGAACATGATTTTCCAGCTGCCTGTACTGCTTGAAAGAACATACTGTAGAACCTTCTTTCTCTTTAGGAGAAGTAAGAGAAGCACTGCTATTGATGATGCTGTGATTAATGTTTGGGATTTCTCTTTTAGGTACCCATACGAATCTGCTCAGATAAACTACACTTACAGCTTGTGCCCCTCACACTCTGACTCTGAATTTGTCTCTTGCTGGGTAGAATTTTCGCATGAGAGACTAGAAGAGTACAAGTGGAATTATTTGGATCAGTATATCTGCTCTGCTGGCTCTGAGGATTTCAGGTGAGATCTCCTGTTCCATCCAGACTGTTCTGTGTCCTAATTGCCTCTTTTCCTTTTTGACCTAAAATTTCTTCAACAAGTTCAACCCACAAATGCTCAGTACTCCAGGGGGAGTAAGTGGCCTGCTTTCGCTTGTATGGTGCTAGCAGCTGTTGCCTTGTAGGAATCTCACTCTGTGTTGCTGCTGCATTATCTGATCTTTGATACAAAGTCTTGATCACAAAATTCAGCATAAACTAATTTTTTTTTCCTATGCTACAAATGCAAAGAAATACGATGGCATTTTGTACCTCACAGATGCTTTTCTTGGCTTCTTAGTCATTTCTGGATCTGACTCAAAACTTCCATTTAGTCTGAATGTGTTGGAGGCTTTCTTGAGTCCCAGGCTTAGCTTGACTGTAGTCCCACTCCTAAGCTATGTAGAGCGGGGCCTCTTATTAGCAGTGTGGAATATCTCCACTAGTATCAATAGATTTTTTTTATATCTTCCCTCAACAAAACCAGTCTTTATCTTTGTTTCTTTTCAGGTCTCAATCAAACTGCCTCCTACTCTGAGTACCTTTAAAGTTCCCTTTTCTTTGCTTATTTTTAGAGAAAAAGCCTTTGTAGCTGTCTTATACAGAAAAGAATATACAATTACTCTGAAGACAGCCTTGATTTCTCTTCTGCATATTGATGTTTCAATACTTCCAGTGATATTCATATTGCTGACCACTGCTTTGCATATCTGCTCTTTCTCACTGAGGGACAGCAGAATAAGATTGTCACTATGCTCACTGAAATTTACAGCAGATAGATATGTATTTTACTTACTGTAAAATCCTTAATAGGAAACTGTGCTGAACTCTGTCCTGTCTTCCATGTTCCTTCAGCCTTATTGAGTCATTGAAATTTTGGAGGACCCGCTTTCTGCTTCTGCCTGCCTGCATCAGTGCCACAAAGCGCATTATGGAAGGAGAAGTGCACTGCGATGTGTATGGTGACAAGCCCCGTTCTGATGAGGAGGAGTGGCAGCTCCTAGATGGATTCATTCGCTTTGTGGAGGGTTTGAACCGCATTCGTCGACGCCATCGATCTGATCGAATGATTCGAGTGAGTCAGCTTTTAGTTGGGTGAGAAGCTGAATTTGAGTTTTGTCTGAACCATCTAATAAAGCATTAGCAGAGAGACTCTGAGACAATCCCAAGCAAGTTGGGGAGTGTATGTATGTGTGTGTGGGGGGTAATCCACATGTAAAGCCCAGTGCTGACCAACGTACTATTTCAGATTTCAAATAGTATGGTGTTCTTAATACCTTGCTATTCTTCAACTAGTGAAATTTACCTGGAATGGGTATTCCATGCTGCTGTGGCTGGAACCAGAATCACAACATTTAGCTCACTTAGCGAGAAGCCAAGCTCTTCTGCATAGTGTAGCCATGCCATGGCCTGTTGGTGCTCTATTTTTTTCCTCAGCTGGTCTCCTCTTAACGCAAGCCTGATGCCACCTCTTTGCAGATGTGCATTGCTTTGTGCTGTGGATGTGGTTAGCCTGGACATGTTATTGCATCATGATTGATGAAAAGGGATCTGTGAGGTAGTTAAGTTGGTAGCTTCTAATTGGGTTGGCTGTGTCATGCGGACTTAGGAAAAGAATTGTGAAAAGAGAACCATATTTGTGAATTCCTGGGGAACAGTAGTTTCAGGAGGGTGATGAGAAATTTTAAAGTGTACCTAATAAAGCCCTGCTGATGTGAGGTGTCGTGTTCTTGCTTACGAGTTAAGCCTAGCTTGACTAAGTCTGTGCTTTCATTTTTTCCTTGTTAGAAAGGGTCTGCCATGAAAGGCTTGCAGATTGCTGGTCCGATTCCCACCCACTCTCTGGAGCAGTCCGGGCCTCCCGTTGGGAAGAAGGGAACCTCAGCACTCTCGGCTCTGCTGCAGATGGAAGCCAGTCAGAAGTGAGTCTCTGCAGCTAGGCTGTGTGCAGAGCACTGGCACATCCTTCCTGTGTATTCCACCTGGGCTGGCTAAAGCAGATTTGGGGAACTTTGCCTCTGAAAAAGGGATGTGGGATCCTGCTGCTTTCGTATCCTTGTGGCAGGGCTGGGGAAATACTGGGCTTTTCCAGTGACTTCCTTGTATTATGTTTCCATTAATAGAATAAATACCAAAGACTAGAAAGGAACTTGGAGACTAGAGAAGTGAATGTCCAGTAGTTTAGAAGGAGCATCTTTTTAAGTAGCGTCTCAGTCCGTTACACATCAGATTTGTCATCTGTTTGTGATTTGCCAGTACAGTTGGATCCACAGAAGAAGAGCTTAACTGGGACATAAGTACAGAAGTACCCCACACTAGCATAAACATTGGGTAACAAATATAGCCTAAAGAAAATAGCTTGTTTGCGCTGATAACACCTACTAAAATACCTGTGAAACTTCTGAGGTGCTTACTCAGTATTATTCTAGAATGGTTCGAAGAAACTCAGAGTACTAACACCAGATGTACTCTAAACAAAATTTAAAATGTTTTGGCTGTTAAGTACGTAAGAGATTTTAATTTTTTTTAATGATAAGGTAGTATTACACATGCATAATAAATCTGAGTAAGTTCAAGGGTCCATGTTGTTTATGTGGGGTAAAAAGTACTTACAGAACATTGGATTGACTCTGCTCCAGCATGTGGGAAAGCAAAGTGGCTGAAAATACAGTAGTACCCCTCTGCAACAGCTGCCTTCAGAGTATGTTTGAACAACTCTGGATTCATTCCTTTTGTTTTAGGACACTGGGGGAGCAGCAAGCAGCAATGCTTTCTGGGAAGAGCTCTGGGCAGCCTTCAGAGAGCGGGAGCATTGCTATCACACCCACCTATATGGACAGCCCTCGGAAGGTAAAGACTTTCTGGTCTTTCTTTAGCTGCTATTTTTACATAAGAATTTCTCAAATCATAGCAGATTATTTCTCTAAGGACATGCCTACATCATACCACATCTTGCTCTCTAATCCAGCAAGGACTGCTCCTGTACTGGGGATTCTCTTAAGCCTTTGTGCGCAAGGACATAAGACGAGGTTTGGGCACAACCGTCTTTAACACCGTGACAATGAGATGGAATCACCGTTTTGCTAATTTAAGTGGTATTTGTTAATTAGTGCATTTTCTTTTCCAGTAGCACTTTCCATTTCAGTCAGGGTTTGATTTTTAGATTTAGTAGTACAGTGCTGTCTGCATCTATATGAGGGCTGGCTTTAAGGGCAGAATCAAGCTCTAGACTGTGACCGTGTGAAGCTTCAGTGGAATTTTAACAGCAGGAACTCCAGTCACTTGCATCCGCTTAGGGGAGAGGATGTGTTCCTGAGAAGTGATTTAGATGATGTTCCTTCACTGGCTGGACTCCAGGCTGGAGAAAACTCTCTTCCTGGAGCTCTCTTCAGATACTGAAAGACTGTGCTGTCCCTCAGCCTTCCTGCTAACTGCCCTGTGAGCGTCAGGAGAGCAGAAACTTCACCTCCCCAGTCCAACCAGAAATATTTGATTGTTTTCTGTATTCTGGCACAAAGGTCTGTCAGCAGAAGTAACTGAACAAAGATACAACATGTAAGAGTGACCTGTCTTTGGGTTCAACAGTTGAAGTATTGCAAAGAAAAAGTTCTCAGATTCCCCACTATCAACTTAGCCATCTCTTTGGGTATTTTGCTCTTAGCATCTAGTGTTTCAACATCCACCTTTTTCTGCCACCACCAGGGACAAGTGTTATGTTATTCTGGAGACCTGGCTGTTGCTAGTTGAAGTGATAGAGTAACTGCAATCGTCTTAGCAATACACACCTACTTATAGAATGAGAGTGTTTCCAAAAGATAGATGAGATTTTGGAGCAGGTTGTGCTAGGCTTGGAAAAAGTAGGTACAGAAATTGAGGCACATTTGCAAACTTCCAGATCATAATTCAGGCTTTGCATTCTCTTCTTCTACCATTTTGGAAAATTAACTTCATCAAATTACCCTCTTTCAGTACAGAAATTGTAAATACCTCTTTCTACCAGTAAAACTGGTGAAAATTCCACGTAAGGTACAGGCCAAAAGAATGTTGTGTCCGGTTGTTCTGCACAGCGCTGGGAAAAAGGCAAAATTGACTTCCTTAGCAATGGCACACTAGTGTGTTGGAAACAAAGTAGCAGCCTTTGTGCTACCAGCAAATGCTAATGAGCAAATGTGATCTTGTGGAATTTTACAAGTAACGATATTCAAAAGCCTGACTGGAGGGCTAACTGGAGAATCTGGAAGAGTGCGTTACCTGTTGAAAGCCTTTCACACTACAGTAGCAAACACTCCTATGAATATTTACACATAGGGAGTGGGAGAGAAGCAATTGGAATCTCAAAATGGATGGCTCACGCTTGTTGGAAAGGTGCCGGTGGACAGGTAGCTGTATCAGGCCGCTTTGTGCTCTGGTGGAAACATCAGCAATTGTGTGCCTCGAGCTTCCAGGACAACACAACCCCTTTAGGGCTCACCACCATGGGTATGTCTGTTGGCTATCCAGAGACTTGCAGTTGAAGTACTGACAAGTTGTCACAGCTGTGTGTTCTGTCAGCAGCCCAGGGAGCAAGTCCTTTTCTAGGGTGCTATTCAGTGCTGGAGTTATTCCAAAACAAAACTAAGCCGCTGGCTCCACCTTTACTCTGTTTTGGAGTAGAACTAAAAAGTCACTTCAGCCAGTTACTGGGCAATACAGTATGGTTTTAGCACAGTGAGTTAGCTTGATGCATGATCTGGTTGGGATGTCTTTGCCCTTATGGATACAGGGTGCTTGGCTCTGCTTCTGCACTGCATAAATTGCCAGCCAGATAACCCTGACTTGATTCTTTCCAGAAAATGTTTTATGTGTAGATACCAGGGTAAGCATCATCTTAACTGCAAGCTAGACAAAATATTTTGCCTAGGGAACAGAGTAAAGAATTGCAAATAGGGAATGAAAATCTACTTGAGTTCCACTGCATTGTCTTATGTGATAAGAGAATCTTGACACATCTTTGAATAGCAGCCGGGGATAAATTCAGCCAGGGTTTGCAAGTAGGCGGGGAACATAGCACAGGCAGTGTCTGTTTAATTTTGCACGAAGTATTCAGCACAGTATTGGAAAGATCTTTGTGATGAATTTTTCTTCCCTTTCCTTTATACCATACCAGACCTGCATTTGAGAAGAAGAGTGTGCTTCCTGAAAAGAGCTTCTTTGCCTCTCCCCTAGAAAAAGAGGAGTCTAGTCTACTCCTCCAGACTAGAAAAAAAGCTGTCCACCTTTGGATATTTGTCATAACACGTGTAGTTCTACAGGTTTCCATATCACTGTTCAGCTTTGCATTTGAGATGGAAACCCACGTACTTTAGAGCTCAAGTCTTTCTCCTGTGAAGTGCAGAGAGCAGGCTGTAGTTTCAGTTGGCTTCTGAGCAGTGTGGTTTTCAAAACTTTGGAAAAGCATCTGTGCTAAGGAAGAGCAATGTCTTGTTACAGAGAGAGAGGAAGTAAGGGTATGTGTGTGAGTAACTCCTGATGCTCTGCGTTCTACTGCATCTGACATTCTGGGTCTGTTTGGGATTTGCATTCTCCTCATACTTTCTCCCTGTGGTCATTTCATACTCGCACAACCTTGTATTTGCTTTTCTTCAACTCCTTGTTCCTGTTGCTGTTGCCATTAATGGGCCTACTTCCTCTGATGCCTTCAGGATGGGGCCTTCTTTATGGATTTTGTTCGCAGCCCACGTACAGCTTCAGCCTTCTACTCACAGGTTAGTTTTGGATGGGGTCTTGTCATCTCTGGCTTTTGGACTGAAGTGATGGAGAGCATTTGTTGTCCTGAGCTTGCCAAGTGGGGAACCTGTGTTAGTTTCCAGAACCCCTCACTGAGAGGGAGATGTGCAGCGATAGCAGGATAAAGTGGCTTGTGGTGGTGGATGCGACTATTTCCTTCCACCGTTTGTGTTGTGCTTTGGATGTTTGTGTGCCTTGCCTTACTGTCCTTTGCAGTACTGTTTTGTCAGCTACCGAAGCTTCTCTTTCTGTGTTTCAGCAAGTACTCATTTTCCATCTTCCCTTGCTAAACAAAATGGCAACAGCTTACTCATCTCGTTCTTGGCTGAATTTCTTCTGTGGTGTTTGACTGACAGGTGGCTCTGGGGAGGTCCAAGTTGAATTGTGTCCTTGGATTCTTAAACAACTGAGGGCTGAAAATACTGGTGTTGTCTTGGTTTAAAAGGATCATCGTGACAGAAGTTGTTTGTACACCGGTTAGGAGTTAACAATAACACAATGTGTCCATAGAAAATACTGCTGGTGGTAGTGAGCTCTGAGGAGGGAGAGTGGATTTAGCTGGCTGTGGGGACTGTAGGTTCCATGTTGGAGCATCTGCTGGTTTTGGCTGCCCAAAAAGGGACATCTGCCATTGCAGAGTGAGAGATCTTTAGGATGTGAGAAATGGCATAAATAAAGGGCTCTGGTCTGGCTGTCAGACCTAAGTCAAACTACCAGCGTTATGATTTTCAGCTGTGCATGTGCTGTGAATTCATCATGGCAGATCAGCCCTCGTATTTACACCAGCTTGAGTTACTGAGTTACTCTGCTGTTCGTGTTCCTCTCTGCCACCTCTCTAGCTTTTACATAATATGCCTTTCCTAAACCATACGTGTTAATGACAGATGGCAATTACAGCCTGTACTGTGCTGAATCTTTCAGCATTCGTGTTCTTTCTGAAATGGTTTTATGTTAATTTTGTGAACTATTCAGTCTACCGTTGGAATAGTGCAAGCGTTGCTGCGGGAGGAAAGTGTTCTTGTTGTCTTGGCGACATAGGTGTGGGTGGGTGCCAACCAGCATTCTGATACTACCCTAAGAAAGGAAGGAAGATGGGCTGATTCTGTGCATTACAAAACTTGAATTCTGTGTGATGTATTTGCATATTTTTGTCAGAGAGTTACAGAAACTATTTTCTCTAACTGCTTACTGCTTTCCTGTAGTGGTTAAGTTTCCTGTTCTGTCCACTGCATGTTTATAATCACAGTTATTCACTCAAGTTGAAAATATCAGCTCCGAACTGGTGTTGCTGGTTTGCCAGTAGTTCTCTCAACTGACTTGGTGATCCCTATCGTTACTGAGGTCTGAATTTCTTGTTTGTCAGTGACTCTGTAGTGATGGCAAAAGTAAGACTGTGTTTATCCCTCCTGCTTATGCTTGTGCTTGCCTTACAGTATGGCTTGTTGTTAACTTGAGCTAAAGTACAGATGATGTGGGGAGGGGAGAAAATAGGAAACTGATTACATCATAAATTTCATAAAGATGTTGCTGTGTTTACTCCTTGCAGGTCTCTATAGATCAATCACTTCCTTCAACCTCAGATGGCAACACGTCGATAAACACGGGGCAGTTGCCCGACAGAGGCAACACGCAGACCTTGGGAAGTTCCCAGAGCGTTGCAGACCA
>Ga0181612_129308_pt1 | contig 17364 bp, 18 predicted proteins | sample HoacroProtozoa21_FD_119630 | JGI IMG/M metagenome (GOLD analysis project Ga0181612, IMG submission 119630) | Hoatzin crop microbial communities from Cojedes, Venezuel. Combined Assembly of Gp0051906, Gp0051904, Gp0051908
AGAGGACTAGCACTGCCGGGCTGCAAACCAGGGCCCTGAACCCAGCACTCTCCAGCGACGACAGAGACAAGACATTAACATTTTCACCATCCTGCAATACACGTGTGACACTTCTGCTGTTACAATCTGCAGGAGTTTTACACAACCTCCCCATCCCTGCAAGGGAGCAGAGCTGGATATGGTGTCTGGCAGGCAGCAGATGCCCAGCTCGCTTCAGTCACTCAGATCCTCCATCAGACTCTTCCCCGTGGTACCGTGACAGTCTTTCTGGTGATAAATCACCCCTTGCAGGGAGCTCAGGTGGAGAAAGGTGACAGAAGCTGCCGAAGGGCAGCAAAGGAAAAAAAGAGGCAGTCTCCACGCAGATGCCCCTTGCCCCATGGTTAAAGGGGAAACAAAATCCCAAATCAAAGAGGGGAAATAAAAAATATAGCAAATATGTCCCTTCACTCTGCAGCTGTCACCTGTGAGTTTGCATAAAGTTTATGACACTCTTTCATTGCTAGAAACCAGCAGTAAAGGATCCAGGTGTTTATATGGCAGCTCGGCTCTGCTTCTTGAGCAGTAAAAGTTGCTGGGTCAAACACACAATGGGGACCCAGACCCAGACCTGCTGTGTGTCTGCAGAAGCAGGGCCAAACACTGCATGGTGGCCCTGAGGCGCTGATGCTCCTAAGCACCTGAAAATGTCCTGATGGATGGCAACAGGCAGAGGGAGACAAAATGAATGCACCAGTGCATGCCTGCAATGGTGGCAGGGTGTCTGTACCACCACGGCAGCTGCTTTTTATGGAGTTGAGGGACTAAACAGAGCTGTGAAGATTTTATAGCTGAGAGTCAGTGGGGTCAATGCGGTGTTCTTTTGCCCCATCTGTTTGTGGAGAAATCTGAGGCATGGGCAGGAGGCCCTCACATCCACTGAGCATCCCACCTCAGCCCCCACAGCCACTCTGTCCCCCAGGTGGGACCGGTTCCTGTGCAGTAGTTACGGGGCAATGCAGACCCCCAGCACATAAGGACGTAGCAGATCCCATCAGGATTTTGCCTCTGCTCTGCTCCTGGCATGTCACAACCCTTAGCAGCTGCCCCTTGGTGAGGATGAGGAGACCGACCCTCTCTGACCTAGCCAATGCCCTCGAGACTCTGGAGTGAAAAGCTAAACCGGACTGGTGGGACCTGCCCTTGTCAGTCTGGTAGCAGTGACACAGAGGGTTTCTGGAGGAGCTGGAGACACTCAGTGCTCTCCGCGTTTGCTCAGGGGTGGCTTGCCTCTGGCAGGGACATGACTGGGCAGGGCTGGTCACAGGAAGAGACTCCAGGCTAGCCCGAGCTGTGTATCAGGACTCTTAACGGTACAGCCACAGGTATCTGTTTATTCTCACTTCTCTCCCCATAGTTACTTCAAGGGCCCAGCACAAATTTTCCAAGCTCTGAGTACAAAAGCCAGCATCTGTCTCAAAACACTTACCTTTGAGAGAGGCAAGGCACCCTGGGGCAGGAATGCCAGCCAGGTCTGCAGCCACTGGGCAGGTCGGGACAGAGGTGGGAGGTCAGCAGAGCCCTTGCAGTGGAGCCCAACCACCTCCTGCAGGGATGCCTTCGATGAAGACAAGCCCCGTGGATGGCTCTGCTCACCTCTGACACAAGGGGTCTGATCACAGCTTGACAAGACGACACAGTGGTTACGCTGCTGCGAAGCAGAGCTGCAGGGAGAAAGGAAAAACAACACAGCTGTCAGACTTCCCTCTCCAGGTAAACTGCCCCAGAATAAACTTCTGACACCAGCCAGGCTGAGACTGTAACATCTTAGCACCCCGCAAGGGGCAGCTGGGGAAGAAGTAAATTCCTCTTACAAGGAGGCATGGAGCCGTTTTCTGTAAGGCATAGCAGGGTCGCTTGTTTCGAAACACCTCAAAGTTGCGTTTCATTGTCTGCCTGCTAAAGGCCCACACCTGGGGTTTCTCGCACTTGCACAGATCTTCTGGTGTGACACCAGCCGGGTGCTGCTCCCTGGGCACCTTCCAGTTCATTAGCCAGCATCTGGCTGACATGCTGTTTGTTTTCTCGCCTTCTTCCAACAGGGAAAAGCCTGCTAAGGAAGGTTGTGCTTTGGTTGGGTTTGTTTTGTGCTGGGGAGGAGGAGGGTGCTTGGTCACTGTGCTTTTGCTGCGAGCTGCTGGTGGAGGAGGCAGCCTCTTTTTTGGGACTCCCATGCTTTTACATGCACAGGGAGCTAAGGCACCAGTCCCTGGAGAACGGTGTCTGAGAAACGTGTTTGTCACTCACAGGGCTGCTCCATCAGCTCCAAGATACACCACAAGGCTGCATCCTCATCCACCCACGTGGACAAGAGCTGCTTCAGCTCTGAGGGCCTTGACGTTTCTGCTGCTGTATCAGGACTTCTCCATACAGTTTGAGAAGTCCACTGTCATGCCTCTCCCAGTCATCTGGGCCTTGGCTGAGTGCTGCACCAAGCTCAGTCTGAGGGCTCACGCTTGCAGGTGGCTGACTGCAGGGTACCAACTTCCCATAGACTGGCTAGGCCTTGGTGAATGTCGGCACATGTGCTTTCAGCCCAGGATGAATACATTGCAAAGGGATTTCGTGCACATCTCTGCTCACACAGAACAAGCTAAGCTGCATCACAGTTACCGTGGATCAGCTTGCAATGGATGTGGCCATGAGCTGGAGTTTGCTTCTGACTGGAGCAGAGTCCCTGTTCCCTTCCCTGTAGCCAAAAGCAAGCATTCAGGCTGCATGCTGGCTGCATCTCCACATACTGACAGCCATCCCACCAGAGAGCTGTTTGCAACTAATATAGGCATTTTGGTGCCCTGGCTGATCTTGTCTGCTTGCTCCCTCCTCCTCCTCCTCACTGCTGGAGCTGCCTCTGCCACACGGTGTCTTGTTTCACGTTCCTGGGCTGTCTCCACAACAACACGGCAGCACAGATGTTGCATATGAACTAACACCACCATCCTCCTCTTAACCTGCCCAGCAGGATAAGGAGCAAGGCAGAAGTTCAGATGGTAGCCTGGGGAACAGGCTGGGTCTGCAAGGCCATGGAAATAGTGATGGAGGTGACGTATTCCAGGCTAGCTTGATTTTGAACCAGATCATACCGCTCCTGCCCCAACGCCAGAGGCACGTTCTGCACTTCCAGCTCCACACACCCCGTGACTGCACAATCAGCAGTGCCTCAGTGAGCTACAGCAAACCCACCACCAGGTTCCTGCGGGTCCTTCATCTAGCTACAGTGGCCAGGGAAAGTGCTAGACATGGGCTTGTCTACTGAGAACTTCAGAGAGCTTGGCATTCCCTACAGCTCTCCCCCACTCTGGTCCCCAGCTGGCATCTACCCTGATTCACACGCCCAGAAACTCATGGTACATTGGTAACTTAATGCAAACAGAGAAATCGCGTTATGAAAGGTGGCCCTGGGGTCGTCAGGCATCTGTTTGGTGTTGTTTGTAATCATGGAGCCAAACAATCGTGTAATCAGTGCTGCCAAGGTCTCCCTGAAAGAGCCCCACAGGTCCAGTATAGCCAACCGGTCTGTTGATGGAGCACAGAAGAGCAGAGAAGTGGCTCTTTCCTACTGTTCTTCCGATTCAGTTAACGTGTTTCTGATTTAGCAGGGCGCAGGGCTGGGGAGCATTCATGGCAGTCAGGGCTCTGTGTGCCTGGGAAGCCCTCCCATCAGAGCAAGACAAGCCCAGGCATCAGCAGCAGTTTTCTGCTTCGAAAATGAATTCATCCGTGGTGGAAGGTGGGAGGCAGACCAAGTACGGATGCTTTGACGTTGAAGTAACAGGTACAATGTTGTCCTGAGATGCCTTTTTCTCTTCCAGCCTGGTGGTGCCCTGCCAAGGGACTGGAGGGGAACAGAGACCTGAGAATAATTTTACGTTAGCTTCCCATATGCCCCCCCAGACTGCAGTTTCCTACACCACACTAGTCCGGCTCCACTGGACCTTCTCACGGCATCAAAATATTTTGCTTCAGTCTAAATTTTCTGTTGTTTCTGTCTTTGTTTGTTTGTTTGTTTAATTATCACTCTGTGGAAAATTTCGAAATGGCAACTGTTCCATCCCTTTCAGGGAAAAAACAAGCAGACACTGAAATGTTGGGATTCCCCTTGGAGCAAAAATCCCACGTCTCGGTGGCAGAGGTCAGTTCCTCGATTTGGCTGAGGCAGGAGGTGGCAGGGGATGAGGGTCCTGTGGTGATGTAGCTGGGCCCTTTGGTGAAGGCTGGGAGGAGGCTTGCAATGTCCTGGGCATCTCGTGTCCTTATCCCTCAGGAAACAGAGCCTGCAATCAGCCAGTCTCTCCCATCACTGGCACTACGAGGCAGTCAGGACGCTGGGTCCATGCAGGTCACTTGGAGAATGAGGCCTGGTTCCAGGTTGCTTCTCCAGGGCTCAGAAAGTTGTTCCCACTTTCAGATGAAGCCTTTCTCACATCTGCCTTCTGTGTGTCCTCCTTTTACTCTCCACTACACATCACCCCAAGTATGACAACCTCCTGTTCCTCTGCCGTCCTTTCAGGGGTCCCATATCTCTTCTCTGCTTTCCCAGCAGGGCTCTCTGACCTTCCCTTGCCCCCAGCATCTCCTTCGTTGCACTGCTGCTTCTCAAGGTGTTGGGTGGGATGAAATAGGGAGGAGCAGGGTTGCCTCCCCCATCACCTTTCCTGCCGAAGCCTGAGATGTTGAAGCACTGAGCCCCTAGCGGTGCACTGTGCAGATTTTCTGTTCCACCTTGCTCTCCACATTGTTCTGACAATCAACAAAGAAACTAGCAGTGCCCACTGCAGCTTGGTGCCGGGATTGGTGCAGTGCAGGATAAGTGCCCAGGTGCTGCTTGAAAGCAAGAAAATGTGTCCACAATCAGGGCTTCATATGGGAAAGAGCACCATGGTCCAACATTTTCTCCAGGCCTGCTCTGCTGCCTTTTGGTCCCTTGAGCTTCAGTGGGCTCCAGTACAATCTCCCTTGGGTGCCTTGGGGCTCTTTTTCTCCAGACCTTCTGCATTCCTGGACACGACCTGTAGTTCCCCACCTTCTTCTATCCCTCAGGGCCATTTTTTTACCTTCTCCTCTAATCAGTGTCACTTAGGGCTGGCCCTGCTGTGGTTTCAGCATGCAGCTGCTGGCCTGTAGCACCGTAACTAGCTGTCCCAGGACTCAGCAGCAGCTCCTCTGAGAAGACAAATCGGTCATTATGCATCTGAACAAATAGATTTCATATTCCAAATGGAGAGATCTGTCAGCGGCTCCATTCCTCTGGGAAGCCATGAATGTCAAGCCATTTAAGAGCCCTTTCCTAATGATGCCCCTGGTGAGCAGCAGTGAAGACGTATAGCCCCAGAGCTCAGTGAGAGTTTGCTGGAGACTATCAGGGTAGAGGGGAAGATTAGGAGGCATTAGCACAGCAGAATGGCTCGTTCCAGCACGTCCTCCGGAGTCCTGCACAGCAGAAAAGGAGCACGAGGCATGGGCTCAGATTAATGGCTTCTTCACAAACTGGCTTTGCCTTCTGACAGAGGAGAAAAATGATTGTGTGCACACACACACACACACACATGCACATGAACGAGGGGAGATGGGCCGTTCTGCCTGACTAGTACATTTTGTAATGGAGAGCCTCGCCAGAAGAAGGAGGAAAAGATGAAGCAGGGCAACGGGAATGTGGTCCCTCTCTGACCCGCTGTGATGCTTATTGACTGCAGACCCTGCCTGCAGCACGTCAACGTTTGTCCTGGCACTGGTGCCTCTGTCACCCCTATCCCCTAAAGGGAAGCTCTCTGCAGGGCTGGGGGAAGATCATCCGGATTTGGAGACCTTCTCCCAGGTCAGCAGGCTGCAAGAGCTGTCAGCCTCCCCCAGCAGCACAGGGAGGGTTGGTGTGGGGTGGGAGCCGGGACTGTCTCCAGGGGCAGGAACCGGGGTTCCTTGCTCCCAGATGAAGGGCATGGAGACACAGCGATGTCTCAAGCCCATCCATACGGCAAGACCATCGCTTGGCTTTCTGCCACTGCCCACATAAGAACTCTGATCTGGAAACCAAATATTTCACATTGAAAACAGGCAGGAAGTAACACTGCCCTGGATAGACACACACCCCACCCCCCCAGCTGCCCCCATGCCCTTCTTTGCTGGATTTGGTCCAAACCTGCAAGTGGTGTCAATCACCTCAAACCAGAGCTTTTAGGCAAATTGGGGTTTCCAGAAAATACAGCTGTGCTGAGTGTCGCCAAGCACTTTGGAAACTTCTCCCGTCAGATGCGTGATGTGGTAAGGTCTTAAAAAATAGCAGTTGCATTTTGGACAAAACAAAACAAAAACATCTACACTGGATAAAGGTGACCAGATTCAAACACCCAGCTGCAAGGAGCATGGGCAATTTTAATTAGCGTTCCCTAAGACCCCTGAACTTAAACACTCGCGCTGATAACCACTGCCTGTATATGAAACGTGGTCCTGTCTTCTTCTAAATGTGTTTTCCAACCTGTGTGTTATCTCTTCAGATGGAGCCATTTGTATTAAGAGAAGAAAAATGCAAGTATCTAGAGGCCAGCTTTAATAAAGTATTTGATACAGTGCCTTGCAAAATTGTACCTGGCAAATGAATTCCAATTGGAGTGGATACAAGCTGAGACATCTGACGGAAAATTGGCTTAAGGTGTGTAAACACAGAGCCATGATAAACTACAGGGGACCGCGTGGGGAAGGAGGTGTCCAGAAGGTGCCACGGGGATCGATGTTAGAGCTGGTTTAGTTTAACATCTTTATTAATGACAGGGAGGGAGAAGTAAACAACACATTAATAACATCCTGGGATGATACTAAGCAGCACAACTCCCTAGACAGAGCCAAGAGGAAGAATTCGCAGAGCAAGGACTGACCCTGCAAAGCTGCTTGCTTTTTGTTATCAAGGTCAAGGAATAAGTTGTGAACAGGCCATGGGAGAGGGGCTCTTAGGGGAAAAGGGGTCTAGATGAAGCGCCCAGGCAGGAAACATGAGATGAACGCTGTGAGATACAGACGGAAAGCAAGTTTGGGGCAAATCCCGTGCTATAGCCCTCCAAGAGCCTCTGATTTGTCCCATGAAGGGGTACTGCACGCACATGCAACAGGTTGTACAGATCAGCAGCTATGCCTCCACAGCTAGAGTCTCCCTTCAAGGTGTCGTGCTCCTCTAGGGAATCTCCAGGCAAGTGCTTAAAACTAGAGATGCTGTCTTTCCCAGCTCCAGAGCAATTGCACTCGTGCTAAGGAGCGCTGTGTTGGTGAGGGGGATATAGATAAGCAAGCGTGAAGTGCTTGATCAGTAAGATCACTGCTTTTGGAAATCGGTGATTGCTTGATACCAGCTATCATCCTTTTATTTCATTTATGTCATCTTTTGGAGGGCAGTCCTGGCTGGGCAAACACGTGTATACATGCACACTTCATGCTTCAGAAAGACTAATTTTCCACATGTCAAGGGAACTATGAGCAAAACTGCTGGGAAGGAAGATGACGGCAGGAAAATTAGATGTTGAATGTTGAACAAGTAGAGATGGTGCAGGAAAGAGCTGCAAAAATGACTGTGGAGCTGGAAGAAAAACAACCTTGCAACGAGAGACTGAAAAATCTTGATCTGTTTAGCTCATCAAAAAAAAGATCGAGATTTAACTGATTGCAGTGTGTAAGTACCTTCCCAGGAAGAAACTGCAAGGTGTGAAAGGCTCTTCAGTCACGTGGGGAAAGGAACAAAAGAGCAAACAGCTGGAAATTAAGGTCGGACAAATTCCAGTAAGACTTAAGGCCCAGATTTGCAGCAGAAAATGTGACCAGACATTCAGTCAAAATCCCAGGGATGTGGTAACTTCTGGGACGTGGTAATTGCTTCACAGCTTTAAAGCAAGGGATGATTTTCTGTAAGATGCTCCAGTCAAATACATGGTGCTGGACGCCATTCAGTAGAAACCAGATGCAACTCCCCGCTCCACACAAGAGGGCCGTGCTGTAAAGCGGGTCACGACAGATGACCTGTGGTTTTCTTCCAGAATTACTTGGCTGAAAGAGGATGTTTAAATACCTTATGCTGCGTCTCGTTCCTTTTCATTCCACAACTGCTGGCATATCCACTGAGCAGTTTATTATAACCTCATTACAGCCTTAACTACAGATCCGCTTTCCTCTTCTTTTGTCCTGTCTAGATACTGTGGAGTACTTGGTTTTGTCGTGTTTGCTGCTCCAGTGTCTGCATTTACCCCACACTGCTGTCTGTCATTTCAAAGCACAGTCCACTGCTCCCCACATGTTTCCCACACCTGTGGTTAAAATCTCTGTAGGACAGCTCCTGTTTTATTCCCAGATCTGCAGGAGTCTGTTAAAGAAGGAAACTTATGCTGTGCTCCCTTTTAGGAAAACTGTATTCTCCTCTGTGCTTTTAAAATGTCTCTTCTGTCATGAAGCTGGCATCCTTTTTGGCAGCACAGCCTGATGGTCTCTTCAGTTCAGACAACCTGATATCAGATACATGGAATGCAGCTCCTGAGAGGTTCATGCTGGTTCAACCTACAGCTAAATGCACCCCGACTTAAAACTGCAGGCAGAGCTTAAATGCCGTGGGAAGGGGAAGAGGTGGACTCTAGGGACTGGGACTCTGGAAAGAAGCCAAGGTGGATGAGAAAGGTTGAGGGTTGTTTTTGCCGTTATTTAACCTAACAACAAAGGTAAGGCCAAGAGCGCGGGTAGGCTTGACCCTGCCATTGCACTCCGTAAGGGAGCTGGCTGAATGAGCTGCTGCTTGCACATGGGTCTTGTGCAAGGAGACATCTGGAGACAGGACCCATCTGGATCAGACCTCTCTCCTGGGGACAGTGCTTGTGTGACTTCCTGGACACCGTAAAGTTGCCGGAAACATGAAGGCACTTCAGAAACGGGCAGAAGTGATGAAAAGTCTGTGGGGAAAGGCCCTGAAGGAGGAGTAAAATGGGGACTTGCCTGCCTGCAAGATCTTGGGGCGGGGAGAGGTTATTAAGGGTCCCCTCGTGGTTTCACTGGGAGGAAGGGAATGAAATCAAGCAAGAAAAATTGCGTCTGAACACCAGGAAATGCTTTCCATCGTGGAGATGTAAGAGCCTGGGGATCTGCTTCCTTAGGCATGGGGTGAGGATTTGATTCTCAAGACATACTCAGCGGGCCTCCGAACTTGAAGTGCCAAATCAGCACTGTCCCAGCACTGCTGTGACTCAGCCACTCATTGAAAGGGTGCTCCCGGTTGCTCTGTGCAGCCCTGGGACATTGAGGTGCCTGGTCCTGTCCCGGGACAGGCTGGGCAGGGAGGTGAGATCTCCTTGTGATCTTCAACCCCAAGATGCTGTGTCCTGCTCCCATGGCTAGACCCCTGGATGGCTCTCTTCTCACCTGCTCAGATACTTGCAGTGGGTGAGAAGTTCGGGAGGAAAAGGTCTCTACAGGAGCTTGGACATCTTACGCTGATGTCCACACCGCTGTCCCTGCATTGTGGTGGGTATGGTGGATGGGAGGTCACAGCTAGCTAGTGCACCTCTGTGGATGTGAATCTCCTCCAGCAGTGGTCTCCAAGGTCTGGAGTGACCATCAGGCCACTCTGCATTCCCCACCAGATTTCTCCTGAGGGATGTCAGCTGTAGGGCTTCCTGTCTTTCCTTAACTTTCCCTTGCTCACCAACCCAGGCTCTTGGGCTGGTTTTGGCCAGGGGTCATGCTGTCTGCAGGGCAGAACACCCCTACCAAACTGGTGGGTTCCTACAGAAATGCTGCCTGCAACAGCAAGCATCACCATTTCTCCAGCAGATATATCTGTTTCCCGAAGAAGACCTATTGGTGGCCTGTCTCTTATCTTTTCCTCCTTTTCAGCCACTCCTCCCCTCCCTATTTCTCCCAGAGTTGTGTTGTTGCCATGGTTACCCCTTTATCTTTAAGAGATACATTTTCCCCCGCCTCCAGTGCAGAGTGAAATTCCCGAGCTTCACCCTCCACAGAGAACTGTCTCCCTCTAAAGTGGCACTAATTGAGCATGAAATGCTATGCAGCTAAATTACACCATAATTTATTCAGCATTAAATGATTTAAGCAGTGGCTCAGGAGTGCTGGGAACAAGAATCACTCCCCTCTTCCCACCCTCTTCACCTCCTCACTCTGCTGCCTGCGTCGCAGCCGGGAGTGTGCCGGAGTCCAAGGATTGCATCCTCCGAAGAACAACCAGCCCAAACAGGGCAGCCAGCACTTCACAGTCTGATTTTTTGGGAAGACCCAACAGCTTGTTGGGCACTCCTCAAAGTAATCACAGCCCGATCGCTCCTAAGAGCACTGATTTCCAACTGGGAACACGTCTGAAAGCTGCGGTGTGCAGGATGTCACCAGCATCCTGCGGAGATCTCGGTGATTTTAGCCTGTCAGACTGACAGTGGCAGGGGTGAGGGTTTTCTTCTGTGAGAAGAGAGAACTTCGGTGCAGACAGCTTGGACAATTGGAAACCGGCTGCCGAATTATATCACGTCGGCTGTTTCTTCACTTCCAGACTACAGATCCTTTCCTCCAGCCTGACAAACGCCCTTCAATGCCGTAGAAGGGCAGGTGTCTTACGTTACTGCTTCTCTATGGTAAGGAGATGCATGTTGTCCCTAAGAAAATAGGAAATCACTTTCTTCCCATTCTAAATTTAAGCGAAATACCTTTTTGAAGAAAAATTCTAAGGTTTCACTTCAAAAATGCAGGACTGAGATGTTCCAACTCTTCAGAAATATTTTTCGGTGTCTTCAGGTTGGAGCTATTTGGCAAAATTGATAAAAATATCAGAACTACCCCTATCAGCCCAAGGCGTATTTTTAGAAGCAAAAGAGGAAAAGTTTCATTCATTCAAAAAAAAAGTCACCTACTTCAACTCAGAATGGAGGCAATTTCAGCATTGTATAAGAGACTCCGGGAGACATGCATTCTGCTAAATAAGAAAGGAAGGAAGAAGTAGCAGCAGGATCAGATGTACAGAGATAAAGAGCAGCTTCTACCTTTCTTTTTTTTTTAAACATATGAGGACTAGGGTTAATTGGGACTTCTTTAAGCCAAAGAGTAATTGGGGAAAAGGAGCAGCCACCCCATAGAAATGGAAGTAGGGCTCCATGGACTAGCAGATTAGGACTTTTGAGTCTCTGTAAAGCCTGGGTGATGATTCAGGAGGGAAAGGATAGGAGACCAGCAAGTCTAAAATACATGGAAAAGATGACTGGGGATGGATGCTTTTCTACCTTTTCAGAGACAACAGCACATAAAACAAGAAGGAAGCAGGTTCCAGAGAAGCAAAGGAACTTGGGTCTTCATATATGAAGATTAACCTACGTAACTTCTTGCTGTAGGACATTGTGGGTGGTAGAAGTTTGTAAGGGTTATAAAAAACACTGGGATTATTTCACAGGGGGATAATTCATAAAAACTACTTAATCCTAGAGTGCTGTTTTGTTGCAAGCTCGAAGATGGTTCTTGGGAAAAATCATGACGCGTTGTTCCTGGTTTGATACACACCGTTGAGCACCTTGCAGTGCTTAAACAGACTGTTTTGAGGGATTTTTGATTTGTCACCGCTGTGGTCTCATGGTCTTGTCTCAGGTGATTCCCGTCCAGTGGGAAAGGACTGTAGAGCCATCTGAGCCCCCTTCTCAGTAGTGCAGGCACTGACAGCATGCCAGATCTGTTCCCAAACTGTGCAGCCTCCTTCCACTGCAACATTATTCCAGTGAAATAGGTCGATTTATCCAAAGATAAGTGTTTAATTTAAAAGTGGCCTCTGGGACAAAACTCATTTTAAGTAAAAAAAAAAAAAAACAAAGAAAGAAAAAAAAAGAGGATGAGCACTTCGATAAGGTTGAAATGCTTCATTTGGGTCTTTCTGGAGTGCAGTGTCTCATGATGGCTTCTTCCCCTGTTTCAAACAGTGAAACGCATTGTAATATGAAATGAAAAATGAAAAAAGCAGAAACTGAAGCAGAACCCTTTGAGTCATCCACACATATTTTCTTTTTCCCCTGCTGTTTTGCTTCAAGAAGATGGTTATATCTCCCTGGCTTTTGTTCCATTCTGGAATGGAATACCTCTTAAAATCACTGAACTTCCCTCAGGTTCTCACACAACTGCTTCCCTGCTCTTTGGGATGACCTTTGTGATGGGAAGCCAAGATATCGAACCCAGGTCACCTTCTAACTCTCCAGCTGACCTAGATAATCCTCCTAGCCCATGCTGAGCTCTGCTGAGAAAGGCAAAGAGCTGGTACGAAACTTGCGCTTCCTTTCCTAGGCAGAAAGAGAAAATGTTGGGCTCCATGGCTGCCAGTTGAGTGCCTTTCACTGTCATGAATTTCCCTCAAGACAAGGTTTGCTGCTGGAGATGCAGCAAGCAATAGCAGCTGTGCCAGCTCTGCATGCTCAGGAGCAGCGCATGGACCAAGCAGGGAGCCCACAACGCATGTGTCCACTCCACCAGGACACTGGGACCAGCTCTCCATCACTCCTGGCATGATCTTCAGACTTGTTTCTCCACTGCCAGCCTGTTCATGATGGTAACACACTTTGCCAAGCCATGTGTCGGCCAAGTTGCTTCTGTGCTGGTGGCAGACAGGCAAAGGACCACATTTTTTGCTGCCATCCAGCTTTGTGAATCAGTGGAAGGCATTTGTTTGCTCTCCTCATCTTTTCTACAGCATTTGGGAGCCCTTGAAGGTGATATTTTTCACTCCATCCTGCCTGGTTTCTTGAAGTGTTTCCCAGCATACAGAAGTCTTCTACCACCTCACCCAGTGAGGCCATGCTGCTGGTTAACACACAAAATCTCTGCCAGCAAATAAATGATTACTTACGAGAAGCTAAGCTCAGAATCGGACTTGGACAAACAATACAATTTTCTCCTTTTTTTTAAAGCTTACTTTAACAATAGAGTTGAAAAATGGTTTTGCCCCAAAAGTAAAACTTTGGGTGAACTTAAAAGGTGAAAAACATTCTTCTGGCTCACAGAAAGCCTCTTGTTTCCTTTTAGAGCTTCCCAGCATTTCCTAATGCAATCTCTGTAAAGAAAAAAAAATCCAGTTTTCATGTTGAAAATGTCAAAATGCAATTTTGGTGCTTGTAGCTGGGCTTATTTCTGACAGAAGCGGCATCTTTTCTCACCCAAATTAATTGCAAAACTGACACAAGGTTTCAAAATGTGCCCATCACAACAAACTGCAGAAAGTTTCACCCAAAGAGTGTCATTTCCTTGCATTCCTATGGCCATGGAGATGTCACGCAGGGGATTGTGGTGTTCCCATGAAAACAGAGGAAGCAGCATTGAGAGCCATGAGTTGCAGCACTTTGGGGCTTTTTTAAGCAAAAGAACAATCTTTTGAGAGTGGAAGTCCAGCCCTGGCAGAACAGATGTTGTAACTTATCACATTTATGGTGGAAACTTGAGGGCCAAGAGGGAATTCAAAGAGCAAATAGTTAACAGCGTAAACCCAAATAACGAGAAATGTATAACGTGTATCAGAAGACTGAAGGGAGTTGATTGGTCTGAGGGAGCAGCAGGGGGTAGAAAGGAGCAATTAAAGAGCAGGAGGAGGAAGAGGAGGCGATGGAGGGCATTGCTGAGAAGCCAAGTGATTCCTTTAAATCCACGGGGGTAAAAGTACATAATCTCTCATTAAAATCAGCGGCTGTCCTGGAGGACCTAAGTGTAACACACGCTTTATCCATCTTCTAGAAATGACAGGATGAGCTGAGGGCAGGGTTACAGGGCACTGAGCTCTGCTCTAATTAACTGCCCCAAACTTCGTTAACTCAGCGGGTGTGTCCTTGTGCCCTTCCAGGATGCCGGAAAAAAGTCAGAAGTCAGAGCTCTGAAGTGACACAGGTTGTCAATCCGAGTTGAAACTCTGGGAAACAGAGTTTGATGCCTGTGCTGCATGAGATGATGGAGAGGAGAGGCACATACCCTTGTGAGTTCCCCATGTTGCCTTACTAACAGCTCACAACAGCTAAGCTTCCGAGTTTCGGCTTGCCTGCTGCCTCCCTTTTCTCCCCCTTAAAACACTTTTGTTGATGTGATGAATTGTTTGCCAGCTAAGTTATTACTTATCAGATTGTTTGTTAGCCTCTTTATCAGCAGAGCTGAACAAGGGCTTGTTTGTATGAGGCTAAAGCTGTGAGAGAGGCTGCAGAGCTGAATGGAGCTGTGCAGGGGAGGATGGCTAGGGGAGGGTGTCAGGGTATAACACTCCCTCTGGCAACCAAAGCACGTGGTTTCCTAACCAGGGGAGCCGGTAGTTAAGCACCAGTACCATCCTGTCAGCCCCAGTCAGTGGTTTGCTCAGATCTAGTGTTCATTGCATGCTATATCCTATGATAAGAGGAGAATGTGTTGTGGAGCTTTAATAAAGGCTGTTGCTCATAACGCTGCTTACTGAAGTCTTTCATCTTCCCTCTAATTAATTCATGCTAATTTCCTTGCCAGTTGGATACATCAATTTGGAGTCTAAAATAGAATCTAGTTTGTTTGTGGAGTTCAGCATGTTGCAAAATATAGCTCTCCTATCAGAAAAAATTGCAGAAAGGGAAAGATCTGAACAGGATCTTACAAATGCTAGCTGCTGTGCAGCATGAGCTGGAGAAATGCAGCGTTGCACCAGGGCCCTATATCTGCCTCCCCCCCTATAGGATCAGTCCCAAGCGCTCAGAGACTCGACTGGAAAACTCCTCCAGTAACAGGATCTTTCCACTCTGTACTATTCCACCTTTACTTTTATCAGTATGAAGATGGAGACTATACATACATGACAGACTTTACCCACGGTCAGTCACGAGTGTCGTGATTAAAACAAGCTTTATCAGAAGATGCCGTTCCTTTGGGTTGGAACGTGGAGGGTCTGGAAGATCTCAGTTCAACAGATTTTTGCTTAATCGGGCACAGGCCCGGAGGGGTTGGGGAAAGTGTACAGTGGAGATTGCCTTCAGGCTGTTCTCAGAGATTTTTCTTCCCACAAGCACTACAACAGCTCTGTTCCTGCTGTAGCTTATGGGATATGGGGTCACAGCTGAGAGGGCTGAAAAGGACACAGAGAGCCATCAGTCATCTCCCTCCCCAAAACTAGTCTTTCTCCAGCCCTTCCTGGCAGACATGCTGTTCTCGAAGATTCCCCAAAACAGCAAGTCTCCTTCTCTCCAGACAGTCAGCAAACACTTAATTCTTGTCACTTTGATTTACTTGTATCTTGCTTGAAATCCCCTTCCTGCAGTTTAAACCTGTTTCTTCTTTCCTGTCCAATGGCTATGGATCATTCCCACCCTCACTGCAGCCTCATGACTATTCTCCTGCCTCTAGACAGCCTTTTCTTCCTCGCAGTCCCAGGATTTCTGTTTTTCTCTACAGGTCATGTTGGAGTGACACAGGTAGACATTCAGACACAAACATGAGGAGAGAAGCAGAAACCCAAGAGATATGTGCACATGGGCTTGCACACCCACGCATGTGTGCTTCCAAGCGTGCAGACACTCGGCCCAGCCTTTTTCTCTGTAGGCATTCTCTGCAAGCCACCACTGCTCAAAGCACGGCACCAACTCAGGTCTCTGAGCTGTCAGAGAAACAATCAGCTCTCCCAGAGCCTCAGGTGCCATGGGCTATGCAGCTCGTGTGGAAAATTCCCTATGCATTCAAGAGGGGAAAAATTCAGTGAAAACAGTTGTAAAGGTCTCCTTATGTCTTGCCTTCATATGTGGCTGGCTGACCAGCAGAAAGACAGCAAAGAGAGTGTCCGCGCACCCTCAGGCATGATAATGCCTAGGGTAGATTCCTTGTAATCAGAGGAAATTTTGCTAGAAATGTGGCGTGCAAAGAGGTACTGCAAGTTCCAGCTGGTTTGAATTTTCTCTGTATTTATAAAAAATAAATTGATACTTTATTACCTAATCAAAGTAGCTACTCATGCGTTTTTGCCTCCCCCTCCCTCCTCAAATTTAGCACGGGTGTTTCAGATGCTAATATAGAGCTTGCAAGAGAACAAGAGAGCCTTTCTGTAAGGCTTTTTTTAAGATGTAGTAGAGGATGCTTAATAAAGAGGCAGCATGGGGTGGTGTCTGGGTCAAGAGCTTGACAATCAGGATATTTGGATTCCTTCCCGGCTTTGGCACAGCTCCAGAGCAAATGCTCCATTGCTCTGTGACTCAGTTTCCCCCTTTACAAAGTGAGAGCCTAAGCCTACCCTTTCCTGTGCCTTTGCAGAGCACAAAGTGCTATTGGAGAACTTAAAATTGTCCCTGGTATGTTGCCACCCCTGCATCCCCCATTCTACCAACACTACAAAGTGTCCCTGTGGCACTGACCACTGCAGCCCCAGCCCAAGGCTGAGGCCAGGCTCTCTGGGCAATTTGTGCTGTAAAAAACCTGTGCTTAAGGACTGACAGGAATTTTGGCCAGTAGTGCGTGTAAAACCCAGGGCTCCCTAGATGCAGCTTGGGGTGGGGATGGAGATGCAGTATTAGGTACTCACACAGGTGAGCTGACACTGCACCACCTCCTTCCAAGGCCAGGTCTACCCCTGATTTTAGTTAACTAGGTGGCAAAAAAGATTTTGGCTTTGCTGGCATTGCCTACATGAAAAAAAGAAACAGTGAAAGTGCATGATGAACTCTGCTTTTACCCACAGGTTGCACCGGTGGCTGGGTACCACTGATGGAGGGGTGGGGAGTCATGCTTTCTTTCCTTGTGAGAAAATACGCTGGAGAGCAATTTTTTTTTTGCTTTTGACAAAATTTTAAGCAGATAGATCCCCATCCATTTGGAGTAGTTGCACATCTTGGTAAACAGAAATCCCTGACAAAATAGGAAATGAACCTTTTTTTTCCTAGCAAAAATAATCATTTTATAAAAAAAAATTTTCATAAAAGGATAAACATTGTGCTTTGTCTAGATTCACATGTAAAACCATCATGAAAGGAGACCCAGCATCAGGCGCTTTTATTGCCAGCCGTGTTCTCAGCACCACGTTTACAAGAGCAGATGGTGGCATCAGCCTAGGGCCAGAACCCTGCACTGTCAGCCCCGCGCACATGGCCCCGCACGCCCCCACAACACGCACAGCTGCAAACGCAGCCTGGGACAAGCAAGTGGCATTGCCCAAAAGACTTTTTGTCAAATTTCAGTTTAGATTTTGTAAGAAACAAGATGAAGTTCACCCCTGCACAAGGGAAGGAAAATCTGAAACCACTCTGAAGGGAGCTTTGAGAAGAGTTGCTCCTGAGGGACAGATTGTGTCCCTTTGCAGGACCAAGAGGGGCTGGGAAGTGCCCCCAACCCTCCCCATTTGGAGTG
>Ga0181612_108825_pt1 | contig 17363 bp, 9 predicted proteins | sample HoacroProtozoa21_FD_119630 | JGI IMG/M metagenome (GOLD analysis project Ga0181612, IMG submission 119630) | Hoatzin crop microbial communities from Cojedes, Venezuel. Combined Assembly of Gp0051906, Gp0051904, Gp0051908
GTTTTTGTCCGCCAAAGCTCTGGTGGGGAAGGCCCGGGGAAAAAAAGCGGTAAAAAATTGGAATTTTTGTGGGCCTTTTTAAAAAAAAAAAAAAAAAAAAAAGTGCGCACTTAACATTTCAGGCACCAATTCATTGTTTGCTTACTACTGTGGACTTTTAAGCTCACAGACTTTTCATGAGAGACCTATCCTTTTACACTTATCATTATAAGCGGTAGCAGTTTGTGCCTTTTGTGGTCACAAGCTTTACTGGTGAAGGGCAAATGATATGCTGTTCCGGTGGCAACACTGGTATGCATTACAGATAAGTGATACTGCATTTATGAAGACATTAACATTAAAGTAAGACACATAGCACTTTATTAGGTATACAGTTTGTTTTTGTAGAGCTAATGTATTCTATGGTGAGACACGATAACAGACTAACAATAATTTTATCTAACATGTATAAATCCACTGGTTTAGTAAGGTACATGGTAGTAAACCAATATCTACCCTTCCTTAAAAAAATCTAACTTACAGTCACTGTAAAGACGATAGAGCTGTACATTTAGGTGGGATCAGTGACTGCTAATAATAGTAAGCAAAATGAACAGAATCCAAAAACTTAGACAGTCCAAAGGGCCACTTTTTGTTTAGACTGATCTTCTACATATAAAACCTCTCTGAATTAATTCTGATTATATTAATATCATTTGGGTTTTTCGAAACAAATCTACATTTGGAATTTGAAATTGATGGATCTACCTCAGGCATTGGTGAATTCTTTTAACAGGCAATGGCTTTCAACTTTCACAGTTAAAAATGTGGACCTTGTCTATAGTCTGAAGTTGTACACTTTCAAGTTGCATTACTGAACTAGAATTGTTAACAGGAAGAAAGAAAGGATAAAACCTTCTCTGAAGACAGATCTATAGACTCAAAGTCCTTTATATGTCCAGAGATATCAGAGTAAACTGAAAAATAAAGGGTATCAATGTTTATCCCAATACGTTCTAGAAAGAAATCTGTACACTGTGAGCAAAAACACTGGAACAAGAGCAAGACCAATATGAAAGTGAGAAAAGGGCTTCAAAGTGAGAAAGAAAGTGAAAAATCAAGGATCCTGGCAAATTTGCTCTCTTACCTGTCAAGAGCAATGGCTGGAAAACTAAGGATGGTCACAGAGCAGAAGACTTTGTGCAGAAACTTGGCAATTCTGCAGAAGAGCACTGTATAGATCCACCAGCAGCAGTGTGGACTGGCACTAAGAGCAATGTCAAAAGGCACACAGACTAGGCTGGCACAGATCCCCGAGCAGGCCAAATTCTTAATGAATCGGTTTGTTACAGATTTAAGTACTGATGTTCTGCAAGTTGACCACAGCACCATGACGTTACCTGCGAGTAGAGACACGAAGGATAAACAAAGCAAGGGGAAAAAAAAAACCCCAAAACATCACACACACACACCCCCAAAACCCAGCAACAATAATTTTAACAGATTTGAATGTTCCCTAGTACAGCAAATAAAAATACTTGTCTGGACTTTGCCAGGAGTCACCACTGCTCAAACTAAAAAGTCTGTAATGGCTAGCGGCTTTATAAATCAGATGACTGAAAACAATTACACCCCAGCTATCTCCTCCCAGCTTCTAGTAATGAATGATTTACAGAATGTCAGAGGCAAATGCCTAAGCAGGATATGCAAACCATGTTTTTAGATGCTGATGTTGATTCCTGCATTAAATGAGTCATCCTAAGTATAGAAATTTATAAAGTGCTCATATTTTACTAGCTAGTGCATAATTCTTTTTTAAAGATAAAAATACTCTGTAAGTAAATATAAATGTAATTAAAATATAAATATATGGTTTTAATCTGTTTGTGTCTGTGTGTCAGTGGATCACAGCAGCTTTGCTTTTCTTCCCACTGGCCACTTCAATGGCACAGATAGGCCTGTGCAAAGCCACATCCAGAAGAAATTTGTCCCCCCCTTTTTCTTTTCCCCAAGATTCTGTATATACATAATAACATGTAATTAAACAAATAGGTCAGGGGAAAAAAAAAAAACCACTTGATGCACATAATCTCACAAAAGTACACACAGACTGCAACCCACCGTTTTGGAAATTCAAGCGCTACAGATTTATTTCAAATAGAGTGCATGGATGGCGGTGAAGCAGAGGTACAGAGAGAAACCAGCATTAGCTAAGACAGTATTTTTTCCTTATCATTGTATCTTATTCTACCCAGATCTCAGAAAGAAATATCATACCATGGAAACAAATTTTCCATTGCAAATTTCCCTATGATTCCAAGTCACACAGCAACAGCACGGGAGTAAATGAAGCAATCTGGTTTTGCTGCATGCAGCCCTGGGCCCCTTCTAATGCATACCAAAATGCCAGAAAACTCACACTCAGAATATAGGATTTTATCTCTCCTTTAAAAACCTGTCTGTAGCAAAATGTGCTACCAGGAAAAAAAAGGCTTAACAGAATTGTGCAAAAATGAAGATGACTTTAATACTAAAGTCTTACCTTGAATGCCATAAAACACCCACAATTCTCAAAGTTTTTGTAACTTCCAATTAATACAAGTGAAAGACAATACTATAGGCGAAGGAAGCACAGACACCCACCACATAAGCACAGAAATGCTCACTTGCCCCAAGAGCATTTCATGCACACAGAAGGACACCCAAAGACAAGCCAGCCCACGATGGCTGGCAGTGAAAACCACACATTCGTGCTTCCACACATGCTGCAAACCGTCTGGAGCGCACTCAGCTCCACGGACCCAGCGTACGTGGAACCACGCCACGGGCCAGCTCAGCAACAGCTCTTCCTTGCTCTACCTTGGTCTGCCCAGACTGAGGAGCCCCTTTCCCCAGGGTCACACACCTTCTGCACCATGTAGCCCGGTCCTGGCTTTCCACCCATGCCTGCACAGACATCATTTTGGCTCAGAGTCCAGCACCAACCATTTTGTCGTTTTCAGTGCCGCCTTCAGAGAGAGCATTTGAAGGCTCATGGACAGCAATGGGAAATACAAACTTTCTGTGTTGAAACTGGGAGGCAGCAGGCGAACATGCAAGGTGACCAGAGTAGGTCAGAAGCACACATTTTTTAAAGATATGCACAGATCATCTATTTCTGAGTGAGTTGTGCAATTGATACTGAAAGCTGCCTGATGTTTCAGCTAAATGTTTGTCACATAAACATCATAAAAACAGCACAAAAACATGCAAAGTTTCCTCAAGGGTTTCACAAGCATTCTTTGTAGACTTTCAAGGTTATTTTCAGAAAGCATTCACCCTTTTATGAAATGATCTGACAAAGAAATGAAAGCAAACATACAATATACAACTCCCCCTAGTAATTATTCACAGTGTGTTTAATGGAGACAAACCTCAAGTGGAGCACATATCTCTTAATGATATTATCCCCCAGCTAATCAATTCTAATGTAGTTCATTAAATAACTCTCTCTCCATAAGACACTAAACAACAGACAGTCATTAAATCATCTTAACAGACAGCAAATCCAAGACAAAAATAAAATCTAATAGCTCAGTGCAGGAGACTGATTAAACTATGTTCAAATTTTCATACTAAAGAAATACTGTAATCATTCTTTGTTAGCCAGTTCACTGTGCACCAGGCAAAAATTGTCCTGAATGACAGGTATTAGTGAATTAGTAAAATTCTCAGTCAGCTAAATTACACAGCTGTGCTCAGTGCATAGCTCGTGTGTGAGCTTGTTGTTTGGCACTAGCAGTAATTACACAGTAAAGGCCAGTACCATCTTGATAAAATAGGATTCTCCTCTATTTATTTCTCCTGGAGAGATACTGAGCAGTACCACCAGATCAACCAAAGCATAGCTACCAGCACAAGAATACTGCTTGACAACTCCATTTACACTGCTGCAGCTGGGCAGCATGCAAAGTAGAGCTTAGCTTCCTACCTCCAAGAAAAGTTAAGTTTTTCTTACTGTAGACTGTATCAACAACGACCTGTTGTTGATACTATATATTGTCAACACTTACCAGAAGCTCTTCTGAGTTAAGTGTAATTGATTTATGAGGCAGTCAGATTTGTTAGTGGTTTTTGTAGGGTATCTACAAATACATACAATGAGAGAAAACAGCATCTTAAGCTGTTGATTGAGATATGAAAAAGCAGCTGCAGCCCCCCACACTTCTCTCTGTGGACAGTACCATTCTTTGCCTTGATTTTTCCTCTAACCAATAAAAAAATCCCAAGCTTTTATTTGCCAAGTAGACTTTTCCCATGGCTGCCCACATAAAATGCAGCAAGATCATATTCTTGTTCACATGGCCAATGTGTGTACCAAGTGGCAAGTACCAAGAAATACCAGAAGGTCAAGTTTAGCTTCTTGATAAACAGTGCACCATTTCAATAGAGGCATGCAGTATTAACTTCATGATCTACCTCACAGACATACTATTCAGGTCTGCAGTACTTGAAAGTCATTTGGAATTCAATTTTCTACATATTGTGTCATGTGTCCCATGCAAATCCCTTTGTGGTAGCTGACAAAATATTGAGTTACGTATTTACTATCTGATGTGTTTTAAAGAATGGAATCATCATCTGGTTTTGGCAGGTGCTTTGGGCTTGACAATATATTCCACAGGCAGTGTTCAATCAGACGTAAAGCTTCTTAAGTTGCAAGGAGATATTCAGTCAATCAAACCACTTGATTTCAAAAATATCTTTAACTCTTCAGTTATTAAAGAAGTACTTCTCACACAGTAATAATATATTATTACAGTGCTCTAGAGTAGGGGAGAAACTAGGGGGGTTTGTTGGTTTTGGGTTTTTTTTTTTTAAATTTAAATCTTTCACCTCTTTTGCATTGCATTTATAACCTTACTTCCAAAGCAAGTTTCACCTCTGTTAGAATGAATATAAATGAAGAATGGAAAAATAAAAGAAATTAAAGGGTTTTTCATTGATACTTTGAAAGCTGCTAGAGAACTCCTGAGCTGTTCTTCAGGATCCTACAGAGGAGCTTAATTCAAGACTCCAGATTCTCAGCTGTTGAATTACTTCTACAAATTAGGTCGTATTGTCATTTATGCATCAGAGAGTCACATGGAAATTAAATGAGTGCTGGTGCTGACTGATCCTAAATGCAAGTGGAAAGAATAAAGTGTAAAAAAAAAAAATACTAGTTCTAAGATGAAGAAGAACTCTTTAGACAGACAAAATAAAATCAGAGCCTGAAAAGGGAAAAAAGGATAAGCAGACAGAAGTGTCCACTTGGGACACTGGAAAATTAGTTAGTAAATATCCCTCAGGGAAACACTCCTTTTCGACCTGCAACTATGAGTAACTTGTTTATTAATAAGCTGCTCTGATGAACCAAATCAATTTCAGCACAGACCAGTAGATCTTTCTGCTGATGCCTTCAAATCCAGTATTTCCCTTCATGCATCTCAAAGCCACCCACTCAGAGGAAAAAATTACACCAGAAACTTTGCATGGCATTAAATATTAATGCTGCCTGCATTTCTCATTTCATTGCTCCTCACCTTTCCCCAGCAACTCCTTTCCGTGGAAGAGGATAACAACTCTCCAGGCAACAAAGTAATTCAACAAGCATTATAGCAATTGCACTCTGAATCTTTTCACTATGTCTAGAGGAACTTTTCTGTTCTGTATGTATTAGTCATCCCCTGTTGAACCCGTGGAAGACACTAGTGTAACACCAGTATTCTCCTTGGCTTACAACTGTACTAGGCTGTTGCACATCCTCACAGTGAGCAAAGCTGTCATTTCATACCATGGGTTAGTTTCTGAGGTGTTTCTGCTGGGTAACTGGTCCAGGGCTACATAATCTTGGATTCAGACTTCCTAACAGGATTGTACTGGTTAGCTGTGAGGCAACCAGGGACAGCAGGAGTGAACAGGCAGCTGGAAAACGCAGCATCTTGCTGCCTCCTCTAAGTCAATACTGCTTGGGACAGCAGTGTCACTTACAAACAATCACATGTGACAAAGCATATCCCACACTGGTTGTAAAGAATTCCACCACTACAAGAAAAAGATGAAGTGTTTTTCACTTAAAAAGGAAAGTCTACCTTTGGTCTTCTCAGAGAACGAGCTATGTCTCTACATAAAAGCCTTACTACACCTGACATTAGCTGACAACCTTGTCAGTGTACAGGCTGAGTGAGCAGCAGCTAAGTATCCAGCTTGTCTGTGCCTTTGAAAATTCCTCCAAGTGAAAAAGAGAAACAGAAAATACTAAAGGTAACCACTGCATGAGAATCACTGCATGAAAAGCAGCTTTTTTCACATTAGAAACAAACACGTGTATAAAGCTTTCCAAACAAGGTCAAAGAAAGTTCATTTTATCCTCTTATATTATCAGAAGTATCAACATTCAATAAAATCTCCATGTACTATACACCAATTCCACTGTATTGAGATTGAAAGGACGGTTGTTTCCAGTCACCCCCAACATTTTTTTTAATTGACAAATATCACAGATAAGCAGCCACACAGTACATGAAATTGCACAGAAGTACACTGAGAAAGTAAATATAAGAATGGTCCAACACAGCATGCTGCCCACACAACATCCTGTAAGCCTTTATAGTGTTTCAAGTTCACTGTATCTGCAAGGAGTAACATTTTCCGAGCATGAAATGTTATCAGAGTGCATTAGTCTGATTCAAAGCAGCAAAAAATATTTTTGTTTCCTCTTCCAAGTTGTACCCTCCTCGGATTTCACCGCCAGACTCAAAAGTGTTGATGCAGGCATCAACAGCTGAGATAGTTTTAAAATAATAGCTCTTAGCAATAATTCAAATAATGTGAAAGATTCTTAATAATACCTTTAACAAGCAGAAGGACAATCCCCATGGAAACCAAACTGTTATCTAAAACAAATGCATTTGCCATGCAGTCATCCAAAAAAAGGAAGAAGAAATACTGCTCTTTGTCAATTAATTAATAGAACCCAATCCATTAGCTGGGTCCAATCAGCACGTAATTGAATCAAAACAAAGTCCACACTCTTGCAAAATCCTCCTCCTCACAGCATGCCCTCCTCTGCTTGCCCATCACCCTCCAATCCAGAGCGAGGTTCTCGGGATCCAGCCATCCTTCCCAGCCGACAGCCCCTGCGGACCCGACCCATGCTCAGCGCAGCGTTACAGGGAGGGAGCTGGCAGCCCTCTTTATAAAAAAAACAAAGCAGGAAGCAAAGAAAAAGGTAGATACTGGGCTTTAGCCATTAAAACCTTCCATTAAAAACAACTAACTGAAAAAGTCACAGGTTCTGTCAACACGACGAACGGGAAAAACTGCTCTTGTTGAAAAACCAGGATGATTACATTTCCCAACCCTCAAATTCTCTCTTCTTCATAATTCTCTGAGGTATTTTGAGGAAGGTGTTTTCCACAGAACTTATCCTGTTAAAAGACAAAAAGCACTCAAAAGGTGGTTCACTGGAAACATTTTTGGCAACCCATGATTGGTAGCTATCAAATACCCTTCTTGTGTTAAAATGTATGTTGTTTACTTATTCATCTCCAGAGGGAACAGAGGCGTATCATCCTACACACTGGATTACATAGCTTGAAGATAATTTAACAATTGCAGTCCAGTTAAAAAGAGTGGGCAATAAATTAATTTGTTGTTTTAACATATTTCTTTCATTGTCAGTTTGTGCACATGCACAACCAAATGTTTTATACCCAAGATGAAGTGTCTGCTGCAAGAGAACTACCTTGGAACAAGGTTTGCTGCATACTGAACCTGTTTTCCTGCATAAAACAGGTAATCTCCTTAATTTTAAGATAATGTTTCTCACTCCTATTCTTATAATTCTCATTCACATGTTCCTACTTACATTATAAGTGTTAATTTAAAAGTATAATTATCTAACAGATTTATCAGCATGGAGCTCTGATCACCAAACTCAGCTCAACTGAACTACATCAAGCACAAATCTGCCCGGTACAGAGTAGTTATCTGCAGAGCATTTCACCATAGATGTAAATTATATTAGAAGCGCTTTCATTTAGAGCCTGATACTTGTCTACATGGTTTCTGTTCCCAAGAAAATATGTAGTATAGTTACCAGGTAGAAAAAATTTCCGAGAAGGAGCTAGTTCATAGCAGCTTCGTCCCAGAAAGTGAACGTGAGATTTCCTTGCAGGAACAGGTAAGTCATTGAGTTTTGTTGCGGTATTGCCTAGGACTCATCCAAGGCCAACACCTGCCTACACAATCCAGTGGCAGCAGCTACTGCAACTTGTTGTGAAGACTGTTGTGAAGATGGAAAAGTTAAAAAACATATATGAAAAAATTTAAATTGTTCTTAGAGCAAGCATAACTTGTATGATATAATGGTATTTGTAATGTCAAAATCACTACAGCAAATGATCATTAATATAATTTCATTTGTGACTTTTTTTACTGTTGTCCTTTATATTTTATAAATTTATTGTCTGTAGGCAGATTCTAAAGTAACTGCATCACGCTAAAGGTCTTGGATGCCCACTCGTATTTCTTTCAGATATACCTATCTGAAGGGAGACAAAGTGCTGCACTGGTAATTCTCCAGTTCTTCATACCCACTGCCACTTTCTCCCACCTCACTTTTTCTACTTACTATCCCAATAAATGGACAGAATTTCTGGGCAGGAACAATCACGTTCTCTCTTTCAATAAACTACAGTCCAACAACCGCCATGATCATTTCAGCCAATCAAGGAAATAACCAAACCCACTTATTTTGCTGAAGTACACTTGACTTGTCTGAATTCCTTGCCTCTATTTTAAAAACAATGTCCTCGACAAACCTGAAACTCTTCAAGCTCCTTGGAAGGAAAAAACTTTAAAGAATACTGTGTCTGCAACTTCAGGACCTTAGATTGTTCCCATGTCAAGAAAATATGACAAATGTACAGCATTACCTTTGAAACCTAAGCTAGGAAATTAAAAACCTGAAAAAAGAATGTCTAGATTTACTGCTCTAACCATAACAGGAATAGAAATCTTTTCAAAGTTATTAACTTTTTGAATCACAGTGCCTAAGGGACCAGCTTGTTTTACTTACTGCAAAAATATAACCAAAAATTTTTAAACCCAAGGACTTTACATGATCCCCATAAGAGTCCCCCATGACATGGGGACCAACGTTTTTACTTCTTCTATATAGCAAGGAAATAGAAATTAAAAAGGAAATAGATATAGAAGAGGTAAAAATATTGATTTCCACATCACCGACATACATTAAACCATTAGCAGAAGACCTGGATCCTACATCTCCTTTGCCAACCAAGTATCACGTCTACCATCTGGCCTTTCACACACCAGGCTTTGTGCCAGTCACCCTCAGAGCAAATCTGATGTTGCTACCTTAACACTACAAGGCCTGGGATGCAAATGAAGTAGGTTAATTTTTCTGAACAGCCAATCTGTCTGTTCTTCATCATCCTTGGTACAAGAGGTAAAGCTTTTGTCCCTTTGTTTTATGAAGAACTCAGAAAAGGGCCATTTTGAACCTGTACTTCACGAAATGACTGAGGGGATGCAACAGTAGCACTTCTTAGGCAAAGTGATGTCAAGTAACACAGCAAGGGCACTTGAGCTCCCCTGACTGCTATGCTGAATCTCATCGTAAGCAGCAGTCTTAACGCAAGGAGCAAGTATGTTTAAGCTTTGTTTTTAAATAACAATGCTGTCTGCCAGTAGCTGTTTGTTTGTGCAGAGCCTGTAGCCACTTCTGTTGGTCTCCTTACTATGCATGTCCAGTCACTTCCCTTCAGATGCTCCTTTTTTGTCTGACTTCACCCAGATGCACCTGCAATTCATATGCAGGCACGCTGGTGCTGTTAAGGAGATGCAGTCACTAAGATGTGACTTTTCACATCGCAGATGCAGCTCAAATTTGCTTCATTTACAGGGCCAGCCCCAGTCTCTACTAGGCTCTTCCAGGAGAAACCTGCAGGACCTCTGTCCTCTCTGCGGGACGTGCCAAGGTCAGATCCAGGAGGAGACTGACAGTTTTGCACTTGTGAGGCTGTGGAAAAACTTACATCTTTTAGAGCAGCTCCAGCATTTGCCCTAGGCTGTAAGCTGCTGCAGCACCCCCAGCAGACAGGAACAGCTTTCCACCTTCCACTCTGGACCTGACGACCTCCTGTGCTGTTCAGAGTCATACTCCCTCCTGCCTTCACCCTCACACCCGCACAAAATGCTACCAGACCAGGACGCAGCGCGGACATGGTCCAACAACCTTGTGCTTATGCAAAATTGTTTTTTCTTTATCTAATATTTTTGCAGTTGTTCACTCAAGATATTAAGACAAAACTCCTAAAAGAAATTAGTTGCTGTGCCATATTGTAGTATAGTGGATATGCAAGATCTATACTGCCTAATAGTATACAACCTACTGGACAATTTGACTAAATTACTGGTTAGCTGGTTTTCCTGGCGTATTTATTGAGGAAAAAAGCAGAAATACACACAATTGGAAATGAATTATACTTAACAGAGGAGTACAATTTAAAAAGCCTGTGGTAGTTACTAGTAGTTGGAAGACAGACTTTATGTGTTCCTTGGTAATTGAGGCTATCTTGATTTAAAAAAAAAATCCTACCCATTAGCATCAATTTTCATCCCCTGTTGCAGCTCAAATTAGAGTTTGTAGCTGAAAGACACCATAGTAACAGCTATTTAATAGAGCAGAAATTATTTTCTGGACTACTGCACAGTCTTGTGACTTTTTTTTTTTTTGCTTTTTTGCTTTATACAACTAAGAAGGATCTGATGTCATTTCTGCACCAGTCTGACTGTGCTTCCCTTTCTCCAAAGTGTCAGGTTATCAGAAAAAAAAAATTATTCTTTATATAGTTTTGCCATGCAGCCATTCACCAGGTCACCAGCTGGGCATATTTGCTCTTGATTCTTTATACACAGATGTCTTCAGAGAGAAATGACATATGCTCAATACGTTCGGCGCAGTGGGATTAATTTATGTTATATTTAGAAACAAACTTTTTTTCCTCCCTCCACAGCTGACTCCGTAATGAATGGTTCTCTCCGCTCCTCCCAGCCCTGTGAATGAACTCAAATAATATTCACTAGGAAGAAGGAAGTAGAGCTGGGGACTCTGAGTTATAAACTGAAAAAAACCAGTATGACCCTAAATCAAATACTATTTAAAAAAAAAAAAATCACATAGAAAAATACTCTGTCTAGTTACCAGAGTGAGGCATTTCACCGAAGAAATATGAATTTACAGAGCCAAATCAGATTTATTCCAACTTGCCAAAGGGAAGAGATGTGTTCCCATGGGATACCTTGGGGCAGGCAAGGTGCTTCACTGTCAAGATCACAGTCACATTTCTGGCCTTACTGAATGCAAGAGGTGGGGTTTTGGTTTGGGTTTTTTCTCCTTAAAACATATACAGCCCAGAAGTAAGATTTGAGATTTTGTTTCTCAAGCATTTCACTTACAAAAACTATTCTTTTTTGAGACTCTCCCCAAATTTCCTCTCTCATTTTTCTACAGTCCCCCATCTATAACAGAACTCCACTATAGGAGTTCTGTAGTGTTCACTCTCCAGTCTGCTTTCTTTTCCTCTTTAATAACTGAGTTGCCTTTTCTTTGCTCAAAATCACCCCAGCAAGAGACACTGCTGTTCCCAGGTCCATTCTCTGCAATACAGCACTGTTAAACCCAAAATGGCACTGGGCTTAGTGAAATGGGGCACAATCACTTGTCCTTCAAATGCCTTCACAGAAAAACTAATAATACTGCTTACCACTTCCCTTTTATCAAAAAATGCCAGAAATTCAGTTTGATCCACACTTTGTATCTTCTCAGCAAGGCCAGTGGGTAGTAGATCAATCTAATCAGGACTGATGATTAAAAATCCAGAGACATGCAAGTGCCCAGGACTGACTACAGTAAAGGGAACCTGATTCAGTTACACAAACTGAAGAAATATTGAAATTTTTCTTGGCCTTAAGAAAAGTTTTAAAAATTCTACGTCTGGACACCTTCTAGCAACAAAATAGTTCTGAGGGTAAGACAAGCTGCATAACTGCGTAACACTCACCCCAAACACACCTCTGATGTATGGAAAGAATTGTTAAGTTTTCTTTTAACCTTCCAAGAATCCAGATGACTGCCCTTCTGAAAAAGGAAGATAACATGGTCATTTTTACTGTACATCTCCTTTTCTTCCCTAGTGTTAGAAATACAATTAGCCATCCATATTTGGACTTCATAAGTTGCTGGGCACAGCAGAAGATACTGTACGCTGCAACGTGCTGTAACACTGCAAAAACCTTGCCATATGTTTCTTTGCACAAGCTTATGACCTAGCATGGGCTGATGACACAAACTCCCTCGTCAATCCTCCATATGCAGTATAAAAATTTAAACTTGTGTTTTGCTGATAAATGCAGCTGAAGTCAATCTTTTTGCTGACATATGGAATCTTTAGGTCTATTAGAATATTAAAATCAAACTGCTTTCAATATGATTTTTCAGTACAAAAAAATTGATACAAACCTGGTACAACATAACCTAAAATTAGTTTCTAGTTACATTTTCTGGAACTAAAAAATTATTTCATTGTCTTCCTACATATATATAACCTGACAAGGCCTACCATGAAAGGTCTAGCCATATGCATCTAAGCATTAAATGAATCCAAGACAGATGTAGCATACAACTAACCCCATAAAAGACGGAAGCTGCCATCAGAAACGAGAGAGAAGAACCACATATGCATATCCTGCCTCTTCCACCAAAGAAGACTGCACACAGGCAGTGACTTATTTGATTGGGTTGAAACAGCAAGCAGGTGTACCAAATCACTTCCAGCTTGCAGTTGTCTTTTGTATTTCTACATTTCTCATCCACTGCTTCCCTACAAAAAATCACCACGTCACAATGGTTGGAAATGCTTGCATGATATGTTTCTGTAATTGCTCCTCTCTTGTACTGAATCATCCACTGTCAGCATGTGAAAATGTTTCAGATCTCTCTACACCACATGGAAACAAAAGAAGCAGAAAATAAAAACAATCCAGCAACTGTTCTTGGCTTCCACTGACAAAGTAGCAACAAAAATGTATGGCGAAAATGTATAGTGATTTCAGCTCTTCCATGAAGGAACTAAAAGGTGTCCATCTACTGGTGAAATAAATCCCTTCAGCTTTGTAACTACATTGCCTGGATGCACAATTTTCAGTTTTAAGTAACAGCTATATAATTAGCCTTGTCACCTTAAAAAAGAATCATAGACACATTTTTGCATTCTTCAGGGTGAATATGAAGAGCAAGATTCAGTTTGCATATTTTACTAGTCCCTGGAAAATTGCTATTGCAAATCCAAAAGGTCTTCCAAGACAGCAGAGCAAAGAAAAAGCTCTTGTTAATTTATCTGTAGGCATTTGGCATACTTCACTAGTGACCTAAATACCCGAAAACTGTGTGGATCCTTTCCTGAGGCATTTAGAGATTTGCCTGCAGAGGTTCACAACCGAAATACTAAGATCAGGCTGAACGAAACATGGATGGAAGTGACTGTGTGTGAAAGCATCAGAAGAAACAATAAAGCAAGGGTTAAAAGAACGTCACGTATTGATAAAACAAGGAGATGACTGACAGCAGTAAAACCAGTAAACAGGGAGGAACGTGCTGTTTGCATCAGGACCAGGAGGCCCATGCTCTGAAGCGGCCACAGCGGAGGACTCGTGCTGTAACACCGGAGGGTGGCGAGGAGGTTGTCGTACAGCAGCAGCCACCGCTCTCCTCACTGTTCCCACTGGACGACAGGCCGCAGCTATCACGATTCCCAAAACGAGAGAACCGAGACCAGGGGCAGCAATCTTGCCAAAAAATTACAGATGGTAATTAAGAACTGCAGTAAGCAGGATTCTGAGGCAGAAGATCCTCCTGTAGTGACTGTTAACTCCCAACAAGTCAAAAACCATTTGATTGTTGTCATCCCCACTGCACACAAGTAATCCAGACCACTTGAACACACACGTGTTGATGCTTGTGAGCATGTGCAAGAGAATAAGGGCTGAAATCAGTGTTGTTTCATACTTCCCTTTCATAAGGTTTCACATCAATTTTTGTTACATCAAATTCTTGTAAAGCATAAGAGACCAGTTTAAATTTAGGGTTTTCTTTTGTTAAATAGAAACCTCCTTCTAAGTAATACCGCTACTAATAAACATCAACCCCAAAACATGTCAATGCATTGCAGTTTGGACATAATTCCCACTGATTGAGCTTGAATGAAGAAAAAATGGCTTTAATGATATTGAACTTCCACTCACAAGGTCTCAGTTACATAGTTGCAGCAACTGTTCACATCTACACAAGGCCAGAGCCCAGCACAGCCAGCAGGAATTAACCAGGGAGCAGAATCCAGGCTACCATTAAAGCATCTTAAAAGAAACACTGGACTTTGCTCCAAGGGCACCACGCTACTATGTTACTAGGGGGTTTTAATTTCATAATGCCCAATTTCACATTTCTTTCATCTGCTTCTCACCTCATGCAGCTGCTCTTTTTCCAGTTACACCACTCAGTAGGACAAAATTTATTATTTCTCTTCAGAAACCTTATCTTGCTTACATCCTTAGACCACAGTAACAAACATTGCATCAGATAGAGACAGTCCAAACCAGTTTTGCATCTTTTCCTGGTCTTGCTCAATTTGAGCTATTGCACAAGAAAAACTAAATTCTTCCTTGCTGACGTGTTTTTGCTATTTTTCAGAAGAAACCTTTAAGAAGCTATCAGGTGATCTAGCTTTTTTTAACCACACATTATTATTTTTGATATGGACAAAATGTCAAAAGCTTCAAAACATATCTTTTTGATTCATTTATGAAGAAGACTATTTGAAATTTTAGATAGCTTTTATTTCACTGATTAGACTCATTTCTATCAGCAATGACCTTACAAACAACTTAATACATTCAAAAATGCAAATGCAAAATCATTCCACAACTGAAAAATCCACAGTTATACTGTTTGAATTTGAAACTTATTTCGGTTACTTTATTACAGTAAGTACGTAGACATAAAACTAGTGCTGGAAACAAGAAAATCTCATAAGAAATGTATGATAAATGAATTGCAGAAGAAAAAAAACAAACCAGGATTCTAAAAAAAAAAAACGAAACAAACAAAAAAACCCACAATATCGTACATGGTTCACAATGTAACATAACAGAAAAACTACTCACAAGTATGTTACTAAACTGTGGTTTAAGTTCCAAAAGCAAATTATCAGTGTTCTTACACTAAGAATAGACTAAAAAAAAGAATCTCAAATACAAACTAATGAATATGTATATGGGTTGTTTTTCCCATGTCAATTCAATTTGGGTAGGGCATTTTATTAAAAAACAAATTAAGAAAAAGGCGTTACAGAAATTCTCTTTTTGTAATAGGCCACTCAACTGTTTAAGTGCCAATGCAAGCACAAGTAATGCTTAATGAGGAGGCACTCAAATAACAGCACGATCTACTGTCAGAGGTTACCTCGACTCTTTCTCATTTTCCAGTGGGAGACAACTTATTGGCAGTAACCATTTTAAACAGTTTGCTACCAGACGTGTACTGCGGAAAACCAAATTAGAATCACTCTATAAGGTTTAAATACAAGTTTAACAGAAACAAAATAGAGGGTTTCACAGTGATGGTCATTTCGGATTGCCAGTACTCTGACACAGCTGGGCAGAAGTACAAAGAACTAAATCAGACACGGGCTAAGAGGAGCTGAAGGAAGTCTCACATTTACCAGACTAACTTTCCCAGAAACATCTCTGAAAAACTTTAATGAAAGAAAAGAAGCTCAAAGACACTTCCTTAGGAACACAAAGTTCTGACAGACTGTGACACTCCCATGCTCTCCTGGAAAGAGAGCAACACTCAGCACAGGGAACTACATGACAACCCTCTGTCCTGTCCTGCCAGCCCACTCTGTGTAGGGGGAAGCCTGTGGATGCTCAGTATCCGTCATCCATTTGGATCTTTGTGCTAACACCGTAAGAGTGCCACAAAATATGACACTGCTTTAAAGGCTTTAATTTATGACAAGTGCCTTCAGAAGTCTTATTTCTAAAAGCACAGGAGAGGAAGGCTTCATCAACAAAATAATAACCTTAGAATTAAAACAGTAGATGATCTAGATTGAAGAAAGAAAAAAAATATAGTGTTTTACTGAGAGTTTACAATCGCCTCTGGAGCCTATTCAATAAAAATTTTACTTCAAAAATCAGCACTATAATGATGCAAAAAAATCATTACATAGGAACTTACAGACATGTTGTCAAACCTTGACTCATTCCACCACTGCTTGTGTGGGTAGCTCAACAGGCCACAGCCGAGCCTGCACAAGGGTGTCCCACCTGTATACTAAAGCAGAATTCACATGACATAGCACTTCCCTGCCTCTTATAAAACTATTTTTGGTGGAGATTATTAATTTTTTGTTCACGCCTCAGTGTTCCAACAGCAAATAAAACAAAAACTCCTGGTATTTCAAGGATGGAAAAAAAGTTAATTTACCATTTCAAGCTCTATTGGTAAACATGCTAATAGAGATTTGTAACTGACAATTACAGTTGTTACATAAATACTTCATAAAGCACCTAGTGTATACACAAATGCAAAAAACATTAATGCAATATTAATGTTTGAGCTGTATATACATTAATAACTACTGTTACTGAATTGCTGTTCACGAGCCTACTTACAGGCCTTAATCTAGCAGTACCCGGTGACAAGTATCGCCAGTATGTCAATAGCCTCTTCTGAGTTTAAAGGGTTAAACTAAACAATGCATCAATTGTTTTGTATCTAATTTGCAAAAGTCTGGGTTTGTTTTTTTAAAACAAAAACTACTCTCTCCCAGGCCAAATGCTTGGCCAGTGATTTCCGCCACATGGCTCATTACAGTATTAATGGGAACCATGTAGCCTTGTCTTCTGCAATGCTTTGAAGTCACACACCACAGATGTGCCTGCTACTGTACAGAGAGCTCCCTTACAAACGTCAGTGGAAGGCAATACTCTCTCAAGGCTGTATGTTTCTAATGTGACCTGATAATGATACTCTGCAAAGAAAATGGAAATTAAAAACAAATTTTATAATGCCTGTGGAATGACCCAAAGGGCTATTTCCATTCCATGGAAATGAGCTGACTTAATTGGGAAGCATTTTTATATACTCTTTTTTCGTCACTCCACTGATCCCAGGCTGCCTGATTTATGAATTAATTGTAAAATATTTCATAACTGTCTTTCCTTTGCTGAGATGATGGAGTCTCTGTAGGACATGCAAGAAGACTTATAAA
>Ga0181612_103629_pt1 | contig 17362 bp, 8 predicted proteins | sample HoacroProtozoa21_FD_119630 | JGI IMG/M metagenome (GOLD analysis project Ga0181612, IMG submission 119630) | Hoatzin crop microbial communities from Cojedes, Venezuel. Combined Assembly of Gp0051906, Gp0051904, Gp0051908
AGTTTTCCAGGTTTTTTTCTTCACCAAATTGGTTGATGCTTCAAAAGCAAAACCAAAATTTGGCCTAGATGAATTTTCAGGTGTCTTTCTAAAGTAGATTTCATATATTTAGTGAAATTGCATGCTGCAGTTCTGTATTATTTAGCCTACAGAATGAGACCAACATGCCCACCCAAGGAAAAGGATTAACCGAAATAATACCATTTCTAGGAATTAAAATTATTTGAATTCAGGCTGAAGCCTTTTTCCCATACGCAATCTTAATGTGATCCTGAGGGAGCTCTGAAATTATCATCTGCAAGTAAGTGATCTTTTCATGAAATTTTATTCGAGCACTATATCTAGGTATCTTCTCCATAACTTCTATGTCCACAAGCTTATTTATCTCCTTGCTAAAGTTCAAAATCTAATTTCCAACACAGGTTACTTACTGTAATAAACTGTACAAGCTTTAAAGTGACAAGTTGAAAGATACAATTTTTTAGAGTTATGAATTAATAGCCATATACGTCAAAGAAAGTGCCAACTTTTTCATATTTATAGATATATTATTGAAATGATAAAAAATGAACTGAGGAAAGAGAAAAGAAGTGAGGAGAACTACATATAATGAATCAAACATACTTAACAAGACATGTACAGACACTTTAGTGTGCATCTCTTTTATTACATTACATTAATCAAATTCTGCTAAAGACATCCATCTAAGCGAAGTGTCACAGTGATATTCTATAAAAACATTCTTTTGAAAAAGAGTCTTCCCTGACAGCGGTATCAACTACACTGTCTTAAGTGATTGTCAGGACTGCATTACTCAGAAATTAAGAGAATTTATGTAAGTGCCTCGCAAGCTCCCCTGAAGAAAAAATAATTTAATTGGAGCAAGTGTACAAACTCTGATAAAGGCTGGTAAAACACGGATAAGTGATTTAACTTAGAGAAGCATGAACTAGGGGATTTCGCTTCTTCCTTCTTTGGTTCACAGCACCAACAGATGTTTTTTTAGTCTGGAAAATCCTGGAAGAAAATCCTCCCCTCTGTTAAACTGGGTAGAATACGAGCACTTTTTTTAAATTATCCAGCAAGATGTGATCAGCTGGGTTTGGGGGCTTGTATGTTTTTTTCCTACGTGTATTTATTTATTTATTGTAATGAGCTTACAAACAGCTCTCGGGAAGATGATGGGTGTTTCTTTGCGGTGCAGCTGTGAGGCCCATATGTGGCACTGCTTGGCATGACCTGGCCCTGGGGAGCAGAGACCGTTCTGGTGGGTTGGGCACATGGGTCGAGTCCATGCATGAGCTCATCAGGCCTGGAATGATCTCCTGCCTTCCTACTAACAGGCAGGCACTGCAAACCAAAGGGCTCATTATAGGTAACCCAGTATTTTTAAATCTTATTGTAGCCGTGCATTTCGTAATGGCATTTATAATAGGTTGCCACTTGTTGCTGAAAAAAATAATGTGAAATTAAGAATTTGGTTTAATTTTTGTGTTATTTCATCTTTTTTAAAACAGTCTACCCCAGGATTTCTTGATTTGACCACAAAAATTACGAATACCAAATTTCCCATTGAATGGTGAGTTTGGATTATGAGAAGCTACTTTCAGAGTCCAGCACCCGTGAGCCACAGAGAACAAGGGGTGAAGGGTATTGCATCACTTCTCCTCCATTATTTAGAGGCAATGGGATTCATAAATCCACGGAGTTGACATCCATTAGGTAGCATTAAGGTAGTACTGTTATTCCCATCAGCTCTGGGCTTCTTGTTGAGGAGTTGATTTTACTCCCCTGCAAATCAAGGGAAAGCTCCTCAGGGTAATCCCTTAATGATGCGGCATCAAGAGTCAAAATATAAGACAAGAAAACAATCCACGGGGAATAGTTTTATCTAAAAGATTCACCAACGGATCACAAAAGCGATGATTTGCTGTTCCCAAATATTCACTAATTTCACCATACAACTATTAGCCTGGACGTTATTCAAACTTCAAAGTCAACACTGCAAAAGCCGAACATAAAATTCACCATTTGTATAACTTATTAAGTGAAATATGTAATTCAGGTGACAGGCAGAACGTCAGCTTCAACCTGTGTTTTCAGCCACAGTGAGAGTTGTGGGTTAGTTCAGGCATCTACTCAGGAAAAAAGCACACATACACACACACACACACACACAATTTGTCAAATTAGTTGATGCAGTGCAATTTTGCAATGGACTGTGTAAATACAGCAGAATTGTGAACACATCGAATCAAAATTCTGCCATGAATTCAAACTAATATTTACCGAACATCTCGTTCACTGTTCGCTCAGCTGCTCTTATCAATGTTATAATAAACTATAAATCCTAGCGAGCCCTGAGGCAACTTAACTGCTGTAGTGATGCTGGAGGGTGATTAGGAAAAAAACCTAAAGATAAGATCCATTGTTTTTTTCATGGTTGTGCACATCATTTTTCTATTTCTGATGCTTTATGTGTGATAATCTGAGCTTCCTCAGAGGTAAATTCTCATCTAATCATAACTCCCCACACATCAACAGAACATATCCTATGTGGTCTAACAACAGAAAAACAGAGAGCAAGAAGTGCTTCATTAAGAACGTGGATTTAGCCTACTGTAAGCTCATTCTTAGGCTGCAACAAAAGCCCCAGAAAAGGTGAAAATTAAAAGGTGCCACCTAAAGAGCTCTCTAAAATTAGAATTAATTTTAAGCCGCCTGTAAAAAAATCTGGATTGTGCTGAGAGCTATGAAGATGGGGGCTATTTTAAAAAATATACGTAATATCATAAAGAAGGAAAAAAGCAGCCCTAATAAAAAAACAGGGCAGGTATCTTTCTGCCGGTCAGCGTTACACCTACTTCAGATGAAAATGTATTGGCGGAGCCCATCCTGTGGCGTGTCTGGTACACACAATGTACACGGATGGGGTCGAGGGTGCAGCAAGGTTAGGGCGAGAGGAGAAAGGGCACCAAAGGCAGGGGCAGAGAAGGTGCCAAGGGGCCACCCCTCATTTTTGTAGCCTCACAATTGCCAGGAGTGGGTCTTGGGTTTCAAAGGGATGTTAAACAGGCACGTTAGTAAATTCTGATCCATAACTGCTCACTGCAGCACTGGGAGGCAGGAGACATCTCCTCTCACTACTTTTGGGTTTGAGCAGCCCTGTCCCAGACAGGCTCTGATGTTTGGCCTGGTCCACCACAACCAAAGCAAAAAATCAGGAGGACAAGACAATGCAATACCAGGTGGTCCATTAATAATTATTTTGTCCTTTCGTGGTGTTTCTACCTCTGTCCCCGCCTGGGCTGGCACCCCAGGGAACCCACCCCTGGTTCTCACAGGCCAGGCTGACCTTTCTCCTGGCAGTCCCAGCGAGCAGCGTGTCTGTGCCAGGATCAGCCCCAGCAACCGGAATTTGTCTCCCTCTAAGTGACAGCTGCCATTTTAATGATCCAGCAGGGAAGGTGAATTTCATCTTGGGAGGCAGAGTAGGAATGCAAATAAAAAGAAAGAAGAAGTGTTTCCACAAGAAGCTCCTGAAGATCAGATGGCTAGGAAGAGATTTGGGGGTGAATTCTATATTTAAAAAACATTTTTAGCCAATGTAACAGATAACTTAACCAGTTGCTACATTGCACTGATGTATATTTGTAACTCTGTTTGAATGGATTTGTATTAAATTGTCTGACTTTCAGCGGTTCTTCACAGAACCCGGCTCTTCCCTGTCCTCATCTGCCTGGTGAGACTGTCCAAAGACAACCCCCTGCCAGACTATTACACTTTAAGAATCATTTCAGTGACTTTCCCCCTTGGTAACGAGATGGAGTGATTAGAAGCGCTTTCACAATTACCCCGCCGTTTTCCTTTAAGACACATATGAAAATTCCTTCCCTTTCTCAGCCCTTGGCACGTTCAGAGTTACTGTTCCCACTCACAGCTGTCACTACCATGCAAACTTAATAAATTCCATCTATGCATGACTTGCTTAGCTAACCTCCATCCACCAGAGATACACGCTTCTTACTCAGACAAGCAGGACAATAACATAGTAAAGCTTCAAAACAATAGCTCTCGTGTTTCAAATACGTATAATATGGCAAGGGGGTTATCCCAGCCCTGGTGATCCTCCCCTAACAGAAAGGAGCTTTTCTTTCACACTATTTAACTTTTGGAATTCCTTTTTTTCAGGGGGTGGTTTCTTTTTTTCAGTGGGTTTTGGAAGGTTGGGTTTGGTTTGGTGGTTTTTTTTTTTTTAATTCAATAGTAGTTTGAAAATATGCAGGACAACCAATTGGAAAAAGACTGTTCTTCCAAAAACGTAAAGGTAATTACAAAGGCACAATTAAATAAAGGAAGAGGTAAAAAGGACAAGATTTCCCTCACTGAGCAGAAAGCACCCCAAAACGCAAGCAGCCAGATTCCGACCCAGCCAACCTTTGAAATTTCCACTAACACATGAAGCCTCTGGAACTGTTGCAAATTTAAATCCACATAACCCAGAGTAAAATCTGGCCCCTGAACAATTTTGTTAGCAGCATATTTGTCATGCGCATTAAACCCTACGCAACAGCAGCCTCGGGTCACGTCAGCTGGGACCCTGCACCACGCTGGATACCTTTCCCCTTTGCCACCTCGTCTGTCAGTAGAGCGATCAGCACTTTTTGGGAGAGCTCAGCATTTTTCAGAATTAACACCGTAAGAGAAGTAATCTTGCCTGTGTTAAATAAATGCTCCCAAATGCCAGGTAAAATGCACATCAGAGTGCATCAGGCAGCCACACAAGGTATCTGCAGGCAGTAGAACAAAGTACGCTTCACTTTGCATTAGGGCAGGCGAGCGTTGAAGCCTACAAGCAACAGAAAAATGCAGGATGAGTAATTTTACTAGGTGCTTCCTGACAAGATTTCCTGGGGCCAAGCACTGTCCTGGCTTCCAACCTACGTAACTTTGATTAAATCAATTGCTGTTTATCAGTATGCCATAAAATGACAGGAGCCAGATGCAACAGGATTGAACCCTAACACAGGTAAGGGAGGTAGAGCGGCACGGCTGCTAACGCTAGTAATTGCTAGGCTGATTAACTTGGGTTTGAGGATGGGCATTGGAAAGGTTAGTTCCAGCCTTTCCTCATTCAGTTTCTCCTATTGGATGTACTCTAGACCATACTACATGGTGGGTTTCCAGGCAGGTGTAGCCTACTACATACTGCCTAGGAGCTCTGATACAATAGGTCCTGTGCAATTTTGAAATTATGATTCCAGAAGACTAGGATTTGAAACATGATGTAGACTGTCAAAAAATATCTTTTCTTTTTTTGCCTGTTGCTTTTTGTATACTTCAGGTTTTAGAGCTGTTAGGTGAACTTTTAAAAACAGCCCATGAGAAGCAAAGTTTGCTTGGAGCATCCCTTCCTCTGCTCACCCCGAGCTGCTGACGGCAGTCCTGGCCTGACTCTACAGACCATGGTCCTTGGACTCCAACCCCTCGCTGCTACCAGACACGATCCTGCCGGGTGCCCCTGCTAGAGGTGGATCAGAGGAAGCTTGAGGACATGGAGTGAGTTTGCAAGAAATCTGGACTTCTTCCTAGGCCAAAGTTTGCTTACGGTATCTGCCCTAATCTTTCAAAGAAAAAGATTGCACAACAACCAGGACACCCAAACCTATCAGAAGGATGTAATGCATAACAAATATAGTTTAAAGATGCCATTTCTTACAGCACATTCATACAATTAAATTCTCTTACAGTCTCAATTTCCACTCGGAAAATGGATGTCATAAGAACATGTATAAATTATTCACATCTTTACTAAATGAAGGGCTATCAAAAAATTGTCACAGGCTATCCATACGTGGTATGACTTGAGACACAACTGACAAGGTAACTAATATTTTTAATATCCCAGTTATTTTGTGATTACAAGAAGACTGATATTTTACAGTGTTAGTTCAAAGTACGAAACTAGGAAGACTAGTAAACTTCGCCAAACCTATGGCCTTGATCCCACCTCCTTTGAAAACCCCAAGCTACAAGTGCATGGTGTTTTCGTGGACTGATGGGTACTTTTGGGTATGCGCAGAATGAAGAAATAGAGCCCCATAGTGGTTAATCCCCAAAGCTAAAAATAAAAAACAAAACAAAACCCTACCGAAACCAAAGCCTTTTAAGCTGCTATCTAATATTTTAAGTGATTTATTAAAATGTTAATTATCTGAATAACATTATGCTTGAATACAGGGGGAAAAGGCATTTTGAAAACCGTGCGCTTTTTGAACTGGGAGGGTAATTCACAGATTTTTTCCAAAATGACAATTTCTTTTTTATTCAGCAGCTTGAACACTAAGTCAGAGCACTCTTCAGACTGCAAATATAGCAATTATCCCAAGTAATGCTTTGACACTGTTACCACAGGCAAGTGGCCAAAGTGCATCAGCAGTCAAAATATCTAAGCAAGTTAACAAGCTCCTTTTACTCTCAGCAGAGCAGGAGAAGAAAGGGAATCCAACCCCTGAGAAATGTTAAAATAAAGGAGAAAGAAAAGCTGCTGGTGTTTGTTAAAGAAAATGGTGTCACTGTCTCGGCCTGATCAAGGTGTAATATCTGAGTCCCTGACAGATGTCCCTGGCTGTGCGGGATGGGGAGGGCTCTTCCCGAGCATCTCTGCCGTGTGTCCCCGGCTAATGACCGGCTGCAGCCCACCAGGACCCGCCGTCAGCCCACACCTTGCTCCTTGGCTTGGTGCTCTTTCTCCTCTCTCTTTGCCCCATTTTTTTTCTTTTTCAGCTCCATTTGCAAAATACCCCCACATGTACCATACAAAAGACATCTAAACTCATTAAGGAAATTCCCAAAGAACTATTAACAAATCATTTTGCTTCAGCCAGAGATATCAGATTTAATTAGGTGAGCGGTGTTGATGGGGTGCAAAAACAAAAGCCATCTCCTGTCTGAAAAGGTTCAGGTCCTATGTAGGCCCCATTCTTTCCTCTATGGCACAGACAATAATTGAGCATTTTTTTAAAGGACATAGGGATGAAAAGAGGAGTCTGTCTCACAGACAAAAGCTTTCAACTAAGATTTGTTTTCCTTTCTCACCAGGTGACTTAAAGGGAAAAAATCTTCAGCTGTAAAGAAATGGCTATAGCCTACAGTGAGAACACAGCGACAGAGAATATAAAACAGCTCTAACAAGCATAATTTTTGCAAGTGATTAATCAAAATGTATTTAGCCAGTCATTTTCAATGATAATCAAAAGACCCGCTTAAAACAATAATCATTTTGCAATAATAACAGTTATGTTCATTCAAATGCAGGCAGGCTTCGCTGCCTGGAATGAAACGGCGATGTTGGACCTGGCTATGATGCCCCGAAAGACTGAAGGGTTTCTCTGGCTGGGAAAGCACCAGGATGGAGCCTACAGGTTGCACAGATTAATGCCCTGTACGGCACGGCAATGCAAAGTACCGGGGAGCCAAAGGTTTATTTTTCCTCTCTTGTCTTAAATCTTCGGGTTAATGCTATTTGTAGGTCTGGCCAGTTGTCATTTTAGGGCAGTATTATCTGGGTGGTAGGATAATACCGCCACGTTACTTGGTGTCTAATGGAAATGTTTTCCTAACGGCTTCCTGAGAATCCAGAGATCACATATTTTTAAAGAAGGGACTCGTTCCATATTTTCAAATACATCCTCGAATGAAGAGGCTTAAGAAATACTAACAATTGACATATGCCTTTGTGGTACCAGCTATTCCTCCAGACCTTTAAGTGTATTCCTCATCTCTCCTTCCCTCTTGTACTGAGCTGAAAAAAAGCAAATCCCACGTTAGTCGTCTGCATATCAGATCTGAGACCGCTCTGAGTGCTAAGAATATATCTTTATAATTCAAGGCTTACAAGGAGCATGCACCAATTAGCACCGTGGAGCAAGCTTTTGATACAAATCATCATTAAATAAACACGCGGAAGGTTTCAGAACCAGAAGCGACAAATGATAACAAAAGAAGTCAGCAGATCCAGCGTCAAAGTGCAAAAATCTCCTCCAAAACGTACTCGGATGCCATTACACAACAAGCAGGGGCTCGCAGAGCTGCCGTCATCACCAAAAAGGAGGAAAAAAATTTCAAATCTACCATTCTAATTTTTAATCATTTGAAAATATTTAGTAGTGTGTATTTTATGGCTGTGAGAGATAAGCACTTCAATCCAGGACAGGAAGACTAACAGGACACTCTTCCAGTCCTGAAAGTCAACAAAAAATAATTTGGGAGTATTTTTAACTTATTTTATCTGAAGCCCTGACAGTTAATTTGGTGTGAAAAACGGCAACGGTAGAAAACAGATGTTAAGGGGCAAGCATATAGTTAGGGTCAAAACAAACATAAAACACAGCTTCCATTTCTAAGGGGAAAAAAAAAGAGATTCGTCCAGCAACAGGTTTTATGCTAAACCTGCTTTTTTATTGTTCTGCTTGTGATATCTGTAGACTACACAATGCAATACTGTCTGCCATAGTGCAATACCTCTCAGCACCAGTAATTTAAGACTTTCTTCTCTGTAATACACTAAACCATCATAACCTGTCTCTTCCTATTTAGTTTAACCTACAACCACCACATACTGATTTGGCTGTGTGTGGCTTTCTCTATTGCCATTTATTACTCCGCTCGACTCCTGAAATTCTGTTTGCAATTTAAGGCCACAAATTAGAAGCGTAAGTCATCTGTTTCCTATAATCCCCCTGTCAGGGCTGGAATCACATTTGGAGCTCAGCACCGAGCGCGGTCCTGGGCCGGCGCAGCCGCCCCGATTGGCCATGCGGGCTAAGAGCTGCGCTGGGAACCCAGAGCAGGCAGCCCAGCGCGGGGCTGGAGGCGGCGCGGGGAGGGGGGACGCAGGAGCCAGCCCGCCGCGCAGCAGAAAGAAATACTGTTTCACAACCGTAACCTTTGGGAATCTTCTAACCGAGAGATGGCAGGTTGCTACGGGGGCTTTTCTATATGTATATATATGTAATTTTTTTTTTTTTTAAGCCATCTTATAGGGATGGTTATAACTTGCTCAACACGAGCCTTTGACGAGTTCTGCCACCTTTGTCACGCAGCACATTTTCTCAGTGCCGTCTTTTGCTGTCCTAATTAACTGTTTTCCCCCCGCACGGCAGGCACTGTACGGAGCTAAAATGGAGATTTTAATGCACTGACTCCATTTTTGTCTTTTTTTGTGTAATTATTCTAATGAATCCATGCGTTTGTTCCTTTGATGCCAGTGGAAAATGATTTTAAGTATGTAGATCAGAAATCTTGAAAGCGTATCCTTTTTTTTTTTCCTGAAAACAAAACCTTAGTTAAAATGAAAAAAAAACAATTCTTTCATGCAAACATTTGGGGTTTTGTCCACAATTTGAATACTGTTTTCATTCCTTTAAGACATTTTAATAGCACTTCCTGACCACCACTGATAGGAGTAAAAACCAGTCAGTATTTCTTACTTTGGATTACTTTAAACTTTCTCTTTATTGTACTGTGAGTGAGACAGCATATCCTGTTACAATCTGAAAAGAGCAAGATAAAGCATCCGTAAAGACCCCAATTCAGAGCAGCAGTGAGTGGGAAAAATATCTCTAGCAAGTTGCTAAATGGGAGAACTCCTCTGCTTTGAGGTGGGGGGAGAATACATAAAAAATAAGATACCATTAATAAAAATTCCTCTAACTGACTCATATTTACTAATAAATATACTTTTACATGGGCTTTGAACTTCTAACAAGCAAATTAACTTGTTTTAAGTAGCATACTCCGGTCGTGTAGACAGCCAAATGATGATTTTTGCAGTGTGATCCAGGCTGAGTCGCAGCAAGTATTTTTTCCCTTGGATTTCAGCAAAACAACAAAAACCTTATAATTTTTGTTTAAGTCAGAGGAGTCCTAAAAAAGAACATTCCACTGCTCTTTGTGCTTCTGTAACTTAAAAATTGGCTGTGTTTTTAAGTGAAATTTGGCAGGCTGTTAGTCTACAATGTGACTAGGATATTTGGACATAACAAAATTGGCCAAGATATGATATTTTAAATGAAACTACTGTTCATGCAATTTCCTAAGGATTTTTTTTTTTTTTACTACGTATTTGATATTACAGTTTTATACACACAAATAAATACCTATTATGAGTCCATAACATACAAACGCAGACTGTTGTCAAGATGCATTTACAGCGTGCACTGTGATGATTCCTGGGCAAAAAGGCTTTCTCATAACAATGAATGCCCATTATTATAAACAAGCGCACAGTAGAAATAACTCCCGGCACACAAAAGCACACGCAAACCACTCGGTTTGTTCCAGAGCTCAGACACCAGCGCTACTATTGCCGAGCTCCGCGTTGGAAGAGCAACTGGAGTCCTGCCACGGAAATGAGCAGCATGCTAAGGAGCAGATGTTCCTCTGTGGAGGGGTGGAGGGGAGAAGTCTTGCACCCAAATGTTGGTGGCCCCTTCTGGGTTTACGAGACAACCCAACTGCTGAGCTGCTGCCCTAAAATTCTGATGGACCTGTCTGCTAAAAATCTGGAAGCTGCAGGAGGTGCGCCTACACCAGAGCTTAAGAAACGTTTTGAATGTCATGTGTAGCTACTGTTCCAAACCTATGTCAGGGGCCAGGGGACTTCTTCCCCTCCACTGAAACTTCACAGGCTTCCAAGTTCCCAGAATAATGTGCACGTCAAAAAGTACACTGACCATCTTGCTCGGTAGGAAGAGGGTTTGCGTGTGCCAGGTTCCACACCGACAGACACATGGTATAAAGTCAAATTGGCCATTGCTTTTATTAATTACCAATTGAACCAAACTGAGCAACTTAACCCCAGGCCTGGAAGCCGTGCCAGCTCCACTGCGAGCTACGCCACCGCACGACCTCCCCCAAAACCAACCAAAGCGAGCGCGTCTGCCTTGCATCTCGCTCCACCAACGTGCATGACACAGCCCCGAACTCCGCAACGCAGCTCCGCAAACAAGAAAAACCTTTTCTGCTCTACCATGTTCACGCTTGCTGTACAAAATTCAGGAAAAATTGTGTTCGTTTCGCTTGTCCCAGGGTTATGAATTAAAAAATGATTTGCCATACGAACAATACAACCATATTTTATGTTGTAGCACACAAACCACATCACAAAATGCATTATGCATTAAAATACATGGCAGCAATCTCAGATGCAAGTTAGAGGCCAGAGTGGTGTAAAAACACTGTCTAGTGAATACATGGAAATATTCCAGAGGCCACCTGGGAAGCTGGTAGCAGAGGCAGGTGCAGGGATTGTGTGGTTTCAGGGATCCAGCTCAGGCTGTGGCACAACATCAAGAGGGTATGAAGAGCTCGGGAGAGGAAATCAGAATCAGACACAAAGCAGAGCACCTTGAGAAGACACAGGAAAAGCCCCTGGTTTCCAGGACATAAAAAAAACGGGGAGCTGAACAGCTACAGCATGAGAGCCCAGGAAGAAAAGATGTCATAGGAACGGCTGAAGCGATGTAGGAAGTAGGAGAAAAAAAAAAAAAGGAACGGGATCCATGGCCGAAGCCCTAGATTAGCTTTCAGTAATCCTAGTCTGCTGCTCAATTTACACTCCCTAAAAACCAAGTCAGATAAACCCATAGTCATACACCCCTTGGGGGACCGCTATTTGGAATAAACCGGAGAGAGCGCACGAGCGGTTTTAAATTAAGGACACTGTTTTGAACTGAAAAATGTGGGTTTGACTTGAGAATGAAGTTTTGAAGTGAAGCCTAAAATCACCTGCGGACAGAAGCGCTTTTGTCCCGCTCCCCGGCGTGCAGAGAGGGATGGGCAGCGAGGAGCGCTGGCTGCGGCGAGCAGGCGAGCCTGCCGTTCTTCTGCGCTTCCCAGGTCCTACAGGAAATATCCCCATCCACACAATGTTCCCGAGCGCTACATTTTGCCTATGGATCTCCAAGCGATCTGACAGATGTGTAAATTCACACCGAGCCAAAAACTGCCCCAGGATAATACAGCTGTGCATGCTAAAGAGTGCAAGTTGTTCCAGCATTAACTTGTGGACATGAAAAAAATGTCGTTTTAACCCACCTTTTGCTTCCAGGTGTACAGTCGCCTGAGGTCATTCGGGGCTGATTTCACACCGTTGTGGTCAAACTGACCCCTTGTTTGCCCATTAAAAACTCCAAAGTGAAAAGGATGATTTTCCTTTTCTTTCTCCTTTTTTTTTTTTTTTTTGCTAATAGAGTGAGTGTTTAACAGGCGATGCGAGGATGAGCAGATTTTCTTAAATGCCAAATGTTGATGGATACACAGTGCAGATACACTGGTATCATAGGCTGTAAATGTCACTTAGCCTCAAGAATTCCTCTGTCCAACACTGTTACAACAAGGTGCTTTTAAAATTGGAACAGGATTTACACCAGAGAGGTGTGAATCAAGGATACGTTTTTTTCACGCAGTGATAGCTCATCAGCTTGTTACAGAAACCTGGCACTGTTTAGGCAAAGCTACGTAGTTACTCAAACCCACAGTGATTTACAGGGATTGCTCTCGATGCTTTCTAAAGGAGCTATTACTGGAAGTCCCAAAAGTAGCTTTGAGCATAATAGTCTAGTTTGTGATACACCGACCAAAGTAGCCAAACAATCCGGAACATATTAATTACAGACAGAAAACAGATTGTTCCTAAAAATACAGTCTTACTCTGTCTTTTCATGGAAAAGCTGTTTCCGAGTAGGTGAAGCACATGGTAATTTCCTCTCCAAACCAATTGCAACGTATTACTAATAGGGGCTCAGCCAGCAGCAGTCACTCCTTCACACCAGTGTTCACTGGACAAAGTTATTAACTGCACATTAATCATTGAATAGAGTCATAACAGAGTCATATAATAGCCGCAAGATTACAAATTTGGAAATCTGATGTAGAAAAAAAGGGTTGGAAAGAAAAGTAAATGCTATATTCAATGAACTCTCCGCAGCTATTACTTCAAATCAAAAACTTTGTTATTCCAGATACTCTACATCAGTGTACCAAAAGATACCCAGAAAAGAAGTGTAATTTTCAGGAATGTGAGACAGAAGGAGGGGAGAGAGAGAGAAGAGGAAATATAACCCAATGGTAAAAGCATCAGATGATAAATCATCAGCACCCTCCTTGCTGCGCTACCTTTACTCCACCTGCAAATTGTGTTGGGAGGGAAGGGAGGTGGACTGAAAATATTTCCTTGTTCTTGAGGATGTAATTGAGGCTCCAATTCATTAATACTTGTAAATCACTGTTAAGTATACAAGAGACCAAGCAGTTATTGCCTAGGAGTAGGGAGTCCACAGCCTATTTTTTCTTTCCTTCCCGTTCCTGTGAAGGTATATTAAAGGTCTCTGAATTTGCAAGTCCTTGGGCTTGTGAACTCAAGCATGAGGCAGTGAAAATCTACTGTTCAGCGCGCTCATCTTTACCGACAGCAGATAACTCGGCCATCCCCATATCCAGCGAGTCAACTGTGCCCAAAACAGCTCAAAGATGGGTCCTCCTTGACGAGCAAGATGCTTACAGCGACTATGTGCAGCACAGGGTCCTGGGATGCCTCACTAGCCAAGCACCAGGGATGCCATCTAAACATGCTCAAGACAGATGTATCCTAAGGCCATAGAGCTTCCCTTTCTCTCTGCTGTATACTGAGCATTCCTGTTTCTAATCCTTTTCCACACCAATTCTAACCTGGAGACAATGTGGACCAATTTGCTGCTGGCTTTCCAGAGTCAACTGAAAGGCCAGCTGAGATGACACTGCAGAAAGGACTGCAAATCTCCTCATCCATTTCAATACAGGAAGGTTTATTTGTAAGGGCCAACTGTGCACGACTTTGTACAGCTCCTCTCCACACGAAGCCATCCCATGAATGCTCTTGGAGAACTGGGCGGTGCGTGCCATGTCATGGCATTTCACCTGAGTAGTGGCATGTACCAGAAAGCAGCACTGAACACAGAAGAACACAGACGAAAAAAACATAAAAATAAGATGCTTTTACTCTCTTAAACACAAGGTTAAAAGTTGCATTTGCATTGCTTTATAAAGCACAATGTTGCTCATGATGCTTTTGGGGCTTATTCCTACGAAACTTGATGCAAGAGTAGTGAAGGTAGTTCCTTTTATCAAGATAATAAATGTTTTTAAATGACCTAAAGTGATGCTCAGATTACAGCATGAAAACTAAATTCCAAGAGGAAAGCCACAGATGGGAGCAAAAATCCCCACAGATTATCCTCAAATATTCAAGAAGATCTCTCTTGGGATGCTTAGCATAAACAAACCAAAAGTCCACTGTGGCTATTCAATCATGAATTTAAAACACAGAATATTCTCTGATCATATTTTCATGAACGAGATTCCCTGTTGGTCACCTGTCTGTCTTTAATGCACAAGAATTTCTTCACTGAGATTTTGCTTCTAAAAAATACTTTGCATTTTAAGATGAATTCATGTTTAAAACTACACTATGGGCAATTGCTTTGTTGGAGGACTGCGAGAAATTTCTCCATCAGATTTTGAGGGTCCTTTGTGATTTAGGACCGTTTCTTCCTAACCTCAGCAACCCTTGCTCCCCACACCAACAGCAGAGCAGGTCTCCATTCTCTCTCACCTCTGCCCTCTCTCACTGCCTGTTTATCTCCTAAACGGTTTAAATCCTGATGTCTGTCCACATGGCCTTCCTGATCCCCCTTGCGCTTCTGTTAGCAAACCCATCCAAAATTCCCCTCGTGCTATTTGCCTTTGTCAGGTTTCCATACTCTGCATCAGGGTGAGAAAATTTTAGCAGATGAGATGTCACCCCAGAGCGATTATCATCTTTTGGAGTTACCCAAGAGCAGCTCCCATCCTTGCAATACCCCGCTGCACTTCACCCTTGGGGTGAGTGTTGTCCCCTAAGCATTTCATGGGTCTCATTCCTCTGCTGTCGTCAGCCAAACTCCTCAACCCTTGTCAGGGTCAAATTCTGCTGGCTTTGGGATTTCAATCATTATTCTCTCCAGCGCCAACTCTTTTCAAAGGAAACAAATACATTGTACAAAGGAGAGAATGAAGAAGAACACCCGGCCTTTGATTTTATATATATATATATATGAATGTAAACAACTTCAAGGACTGTGGCTTACTGAAAATGCTATTTCTCTGCAGTTTTTTGTACATATAACTTCAGATTTTGTGAACATTTTGAATCAGTTTTTATCTTCAAGAGTAGAAAACTAAAAAGTGTAATCCTAAGTGACCTGTAAAATTTTCTGCAGATGGAGAAAAATGCTCTAATGGACCTTACAGCCTCAGATAACTGACTCAGATTTCTTAAATTAGACAAAGCCTAGTGTTAATGACAATACTTACTGCCTAATCCAAAAACCAAAGTATGTTTCGTCTGTGATATGTAATCCATAATAAATGTTTAAACAATCTATGTGATTTCCAAAGTCCAGGAAAACCTCTTAAACGAGTTTCATCTCTAGGCACCTCCTCAACATGGAACAAGATCTTCTGTAAATGATTAACACCAGCCCTCGTTTCATTGCGCTCATCTTCTGGCCAGACGCACGCTCCGCTTGCTCCGGTGACAGAGGGAAGCCAACCCCAGGAAACGGGTCTGTTGCAGTTTACAACGTCTTTTAGCATGGTAACAGTAAAAACAAGAATAGCTTTTTAAACCAGGGTCACATTTGCATATGTATTGATTGCTTTCCCTTTTGTCGCGGCAGTTAACGCAATCTGATGAGCCACATACCAAATATTTAAACACCATGAAAATCTGCTTTTTAGGGTATGTAGGTTATAACTCGGATGCCACTAATGTAATTTCAAAGTTTTACAGCATGCCAAAACATCTGACAAATTCTATTCCTTATTTCAAGAGGATTTGGCACTTTTCTGTGCTGGTTTCTTCAAACATACGTAGCCGATTCACTTATTACTGAAGTTCAGCAACCTCTAGCTCAGCACCTATTAACTCTTTCACAGCACGGGACAACACACTATTGCTTTGCAGTGGAACTGAAAAATATTGTAGCCAATTAAAATGGCATGGAAAATGAATGCAGGCAAAATTTAATTACTGAAATTGGAATTTCTCTAGGACGTAAAGGCTAACACCCGTACGGTTTTCTCAAAAGGCGTAGTCCCTATAATGGCTATATTTAATATTTTATATATGACCTAAGGTTAAATCTGAAAGATCTGCTATGGATCAATTATAAGCTACAGACGTATCCTTGAAAAGGAAGAAAACAAGTAGCTTTCTAGTAGCAATGAAGAATATTACAAAACTTCAAAGACCTTGCCCTTTTCCTGATAATATAGAAATCAGGCACTGATGGAAAAAAGCTCTCACGATCACCAAGTAATGAAACAGTAATGAGCATGGCCGTTGTCATCTCTGCTGTCTCATTACAATATATGGTATTGCAGTATGTTTGAGAGAAAGGGCAAAAAGGCTGACATCTCTACCCAATATCATTTTGGGTAGAAAAAAAATAATTAATGTAAGACTACATTATTTTTTCTTGAGAATAATAATCTTCCAAAAATTGCATTCTTGATCTAAACCTTTGTGGATCTGGTTGTTAGCTGAGCCACGTCGCCAGAGGTTGACAGTTGCTTAATTGTTAAAGTCGCAACAAATTACCCCAAGACGACATGGTCCGATGTATCTTTACTTGTATAATTCTGTGATGGGAACCCTTTTTCTCTTCAAGAAATGAGTATGAGGCAGATTTTGTTACCTGTGTCATACTCACCTTGAATTAAACTTTATTTTCTGGAGGTCCACTGAATTCAGTGTAGGAGAAACCACGACACTTGCAGAGGAGCTCACATGAAAGAGTTAATGCACTTGCAGCCACTAGACACAAACGCGAATCTTTGCAAGTCCTGCTGTAATGCGGCTCCCCTGATTGCCTCAAAAAGACAAATTTCTGTTGCAACATAGAAACATTATAAACTAAATTCACCAGAGTCCCGTTGTGCCTTAGCTAGAGAATATGATTCCTGTATTAAGTGCTTTTAATTTCAGTGCTTGGGAGCTGGTTTAAAACTGTCTGCTAATTTGCTGTGCTGTAACAGTTGCGCTCTTGCTGTTGCAATCAGAGGCAGAAGTTCTTTAATGTGCCTCTGCTCATGCCACTTTGCTCAGCAATAAGCCTACACAGCTCTCCACCTGCCCTGGCAAATAAATCAGCTGCTTGAAGCCTCCAACAGGTGAATTTGTCAAGCCTTGGTATACTTCTGATACAAGTGAAATCACAGAATCACAGAATCAGAGAATAGTAGGGGTTGGAAGGGACCTCTGTGGGTCATCTAGTCCAAC
>Ga0181612_149248_pt1 | contig 17362 bp, 8 predicted proteins | sample HoacroProtozoa21_FD_119630 | JGI IMG/M metagenome (GOLD analysis project Ga0181612, IMG submission 119630) | Hoatzin crop microbial communities from Cojedes, Venezuel. Combined Assembly of Gp0051906, Gp0051904, Gp0051908
AAAAAAAAAAAAAACAACCAAAAAACCCACCACGCTAATGCTGCTAAAAGATTAGGTGGATGTTAGCTGTCCTTTGGACGAGTAGCCTGGTAAAAGTCGCAGAATTAGTTGATTGTGTCAGCAGGAGCATGACTGTTAGGACAACTGCAGCTTTTCTGCCTGTGTTTAAGGACTTTAGGACGAAACTAACTCATGTAATACCGTACTAGTCATGTCATCCTTGTGCCAAAACAAACAGTAGGTTTCAGGTTTGAATGCCAAAACTTTTGTTTCGGGAGGAAGGGCTTGATGTGAGGATGTTTAACAAATGTATAGGTTATGCTATAGTTATATTTACTTGATAGGTCTGGTGTTGTTAAGGATGCCCTTTGGATTTTTAACTGCTCAAAAAAAAAAAAAATTCGCAGTTGAATGAGATGTGTAAGAAATTTTGGGAACATGGCCTGAAGGGGAAGGTTATTGCAGAGGTAAAAGAAACACAGGCCATCCTCACAACTTGATCATGCTGCTACACAGACTAAAAGTGACTATTTTGGGGGCGAGTAAAGAGGCACACAATAAGAGCCACATTCACAAAGAAATTAAGAATGATGGGAGAGATATGAATAAAGTGACTGAGTGCTTAAAAACAGATACTTATTACAATCTGAGATTGCCTGGGATATTAAAGTTGGTCAGGTAGGGCTGGCAGATGGCACAAGACCTGGAAGAGGTGTGTACTTTTCCATGGTTAAATTTGGAAGTTGAGCAGGAACTCCCAAAATAGCTTTAGGATGCCTGATTGGATCATAGCTGTACTATCCACTGGTTTCAGAGAGCTGGATTATCCAGAAGTTTGGATGAATTAGGCTTTGGTTCCTATTGGAATTCTGGTCAGAATTTTGTTCCTTCAGAGTTTTGTTCCAGGTCTGGGATGCATCTACAGTATGTTACAATATGGTCCTACAAACCCAACCCATATAAATGTGACCACTTCAGTTCCAATAAGATAAGTTTGGGCCCAATCTGAGGTATTGTATTTTATTACTGATTAGTTAGGGGAAGTAGAGAGAATGGGTTTAGGTGGAATATGTTAAATATCATGAGTGAGAAATTGCTGTTTGATCCCAGATGAGACTATCAAAAGAAGCTTTATTTTTCTCCAGTGTGAGCTGGTCAACTTCTGAGCTGTTCACCTTTTAAATTAACGTCCAGAAAGTTCCCTTAATATTGAATAGTTATTGTAAAAACAGCGTTAGTCAAGTTAATAGAAAATTACAGATACATCTGCACTCTTCTTCCAAGCACAACTGGTCCTGTTTAGGATTGTGAAAAAAAGTTGCATTCTGAATTCTTAAGTCCTAGTTGTTTGCAAATGGTCCACATTAAAAAAAACAAAAACATTCATTCTGAAAGTTCAGTCATGCAGGTACCCTGGAGCTGCTGTCGCAGCAGGAAGAGCCTGATTTGAACAGCTTGAGTAGCATGATTGCTCATAGCATTGCAGCAGACTACAGGTCAGTCCTCTCAAGGTCTCACAGCAGCACTTTGTTCAGAGTTTTTTTTCCTCCCAGGGAATTATGATGCATAGGCAAGATTTTCCATATTGTCTATATTAATAGTGTTCAGAAAACTTTAAGACAACAGGCATTTAAAAATATTTTTTTAAAGTCCTTTCAAAAATAATTAAACTGAATCTTCCAAAGCTCAGTAACAGAAGTGTGGTAATATTTTGAAAATAATGAGTGCAAGAATTTATTAGAAGGGTTCACCTTTTATCAGCTAAATCACTTCTGACTATACAGCACTTTTATCCAACATTTCTGTTTCTGCCCAGATCAAAACTGTAGTCCCCTTCCTGCACTCCGTGGTCCTCACTAGCCAACGTAACCTGTAATGTTTCTACACCAGAAATGATGAAAGTAGTGCTGCTGGACTCGAAATAGAGACTGATGTATGAACGAGAGACAAAAAAAGGTTTGCGTAAGTTTGAGAGCTACAGTTACATGAATTTACAGTAAACTTTTGCAGTGCGCAACTCATGTTTGCATACAAATGGGATCCTTCCTTTCTCACTGGGGCATGTACACCAACACTTCCAGGGCACATGTGAGAGCAGGGGGAAGCCTGTGTAATTAATGTCTGCGAATAATAATAAATGGGGTTGAAGGCAGAATATCAAAGTTAGGGACCTTATCGTTGCTTTTCAATATATGAAGGAGACTTAGCGAAAAAGACTGAGAAAGACCTTTTTATCAGGGCCTGTAGCGACAGGACAAGGAGCAATGGTTTTAAACTGAAAGAAGGTAGATTTAGACTGGATATAAAGAAGAAACTTTTTTACAATGAATGTGGTGAGACAGGTTGCCCAAAGAAGCTGTGGATGCCCCCTCCCTGAAAGGGTTCAAGGCCAGGCTGGACAGGGCTTTGAGCAACCTGGTCTAGTGGAAATTGTCCCTGCCCATGGTGGGGAGATTGGAGTAGGTAATCTTTAAAGGTCCCTTCCTACCCAAACTATTCTGTGATTCAAAGCGTTTTTTAGGCTACTCCATCTAGCCTTTGGGCTGTCTTTCTGAAATAGGATTTTCCAAAATAGAATTTATAAATTTTGTCATAGTCGAATATCAAGTACTTGGGATAGTTGCATTAATTATTTCTACAATTTTGACCTAAGTCAGTGATCACTATTCATACACCTAATTTGTGCATTAATCACAATTATGTAGTATTAAGAATGTGGGAAGTCATAAGGTAACAATTAAATGGAAATTGTTTTCCCTGTAATTAAGTGAGCAGTATTACCTTTTAATAAGTAAAATTTGAAACCTAAAATAGTTGGTAATATTTCTTCACCACTGTGATTATGTATCTTAACAAAGTATTATTATTCTGGTTCTGGAAGGTGTCTGAAAATGCAAGTGACAGCAAATTATGCATAACTACTCAGTCTTAGAAAAGTAAAGGTCTGATTTATGTCTTCATTTCAGATTTAAACAGAAAATGTTATTTGAGGAATAAACTGGCTTAGCTTATGATTGCAAGCCTTAGAGGATTGAGGCAGTATGATCAAGCTGTAAGTACACAGAATACTTTACCAATGTAGACTTTTCTAAAATTTCTTAATAATTTTTAATACCTTTTTGGATATTCATGTTTTGGTAGTATTTTTCATAAGCTTGGATCTTATTAATGCTTTCTTTGTAGTAATAGCAAATGCAGCTCTTTTTGTCTCTTAAATAAAAAAAAAATAAAGCTTTAATTGCAGAGCCGACACTGCTATACCCTCATGTGGAAATACTGTATTTCCATACATCTCAATCCTTATAGAGACTGCCCAGCTGGAAGTTCTATAGTCTGTGAAAGTGGAGAAAAGTGGCATTCTCTCAGGTTTTCTTGCTATTAAACAAGTAATGCCCTACTATGCAGATAACCATTGATGTCCTTGTATTATGCATGTATAATCTTTTCAGGCAGTGGGAGAAGCAAATGATAAAGACGACCCAAAGAACTAGCTGTGCTGTCAGCACTCCACAAAAAAACATGAATTAGTATTATTAGGCAGTAGCTGCATTGCTAAAGTCCAGTCTGTTCCAGCCTAACTCAACTGTAATTGAGATTGATGGGAACAGGAGTTAGCTATGTAGTTAAAAATAACACTTTGTCATTTTTACTACATTTGCTCCTTGGATAGGAAAATGACTATCATTCAGAAAAGGCTGTATGAGTGATATTCTATGCACAAGTACTTATCTGTATATACACATAATATTATAGGTAACAATGCATGGTATAGAAAATGGCACATAGGTTCAAAAAAACTAAGATGGTAATAAGATGGGTAGTTTATATTTCTGTAAGTAAAAGGATAACCCTCTTGGCATCACACATTTAAAAACAAGCAACCATGGATACAAGTATGCAATTTTTTTTTTAAGGCATAGTTTAGTAAACAAATACAGTGTCACAGTATTTCATCTGCCACCCTAAATAGATGTATGGGTTTGTTTTTTTGCTGGTTTGGGGTTTTTTTTGTAATTAGGACTTGACCTTTTGCTTGCTCTAATACTTGATCAGGGGCTTGGGACTTCTGTGATACAGTGATCTCAGCTTTGCAGAGGCCTGGGTTGCATCTGAACTTGTGTTGAATCTTCTTGTTGCATCAATTTAAGACAGGATTGGCTGTAATGCAAGCTCACTTGTATTCTTCTGATTCATACTGAATTCAAACTAATTCATATTCTTTTACTGATCATGTAGAGGCCATATCAACAATTTAAAAATATGGAAGTATTTTCTAGCAACAGTGCCCTTATACCACAAGTATTAATTGAATCCTGCTCAGGTGTGCTCAGCATCACATCAGCCCAGAATTCTTAACCATAATCTCTACTAATACTCCGCCTGTTGCTGAGATAGCTGCTACTGCACAATGGGGGGTTGAATAGTTCTTGGCTGTATTCATAGTTAAAGATGATTTGCCAATGTTGTTTACAGCTGTTGACTCAGTAGAAACAACCAGTGGCCAAAACCCAAGCTTTGTTCTTCATGGACCATGGTTGGTAGAACCAGCAGTGAGACTTTTGTAGCTCAGAAGAATAGCTATGCTGAATACAGAAGCTGACCATGCAAACTGATGCACAGAAGGGAGCAGTAATCAGTTCACTTTGTCTTTAGTTGATAGTTGTGTTCTTTCATTAAACATGAGCAGCTTTAACTTTTAATGTGCCTGAAAGGCACATTTGCTGAACGTGTTTCTTGGTTGTATTGTTACATCTTAAAGAAGTGCATTTGGAAATGATTTGTGTTACTGGCACGAATGTCATCTGAAGAGCTTCTAATGATTTTCTTCCATGGAACAATCACACAATCAATAGGATAACCACATTAATTTTTAATATATTTCTGTATGTAGTCCTTAGAAAAGGGCTCAATTCCACCTTTAAAAAAAAAAAAAAAGTAACTGCTTAACTTCATTATGGAGGTGTACTAAGTAACACAAGTAACTGACCTGAAAAAAGGAGTCAATACTTCAAAACTTCGGATCCCTTTGTAAAGAGAAAAGGGGATCCCTAGAAGAGGTGTGGACAGTGAATGGCCCTGAAAAAGAGGAAGCCTGCAGATAAAAGTGGTGAAGAAAAGCTACATATTTTTCCCCACAAAAGCTGGTATTATTTAGGAGTAACAGAGAGGCGGGTTTTCTGATGTGTGACTTTTCTGGTAGAATGCATGCTGTCTGTGCTTCTAATCTGATATGAATGATTTCTAATCAATTGTATTTCAGTGGATTACCTCCTGTAACACTGTAATTTTAACCTGCATAGCCCAAAAAAAGCTTACTAGCTGAAGAACTGTTATATAGAGAACATTGTACTTTGTCCCTGTAACTTGGAGAATCACTTTTTATCACAGCATTGGTTATAAATACATTTCAAATGACTTTACCGATACTAAATCAGTTGGGTTTTTTCCCTGTTGTATTTGTCACAGCCATGTGATTATGAACCAAGAGTTTTATGAAGCATGGCAAGTCAGTAGGACTCATTTAATAGTAATAAAATGTGTTGGGCTCTGGAGAATATGAATGAAGTAGGAGATGAATTCTGTGAGAAGCTGCTCCATCCTGATACTCACCAGTGCACTTGGATTACTGTACTGTCTAATTATTTGACTAACGCTTGCAATTCAAGCACTAAGTATGGATTAGGATTGTGGTTTCTGCTTCTTAGATGTTGTAGGAAGGAAGAACAGCATCACAAGGTTCTGGTAGAACAGGAGGATAATATTTCTTCATTCCTTACCCCTGCCACCCCCCAAATACTCCTCTCCCCCCACCTCCACTATCACCCCTCTACCCCCTGTCCCTCCCTGAAGTAGGGGAAAGACATACATCTCTCTCTCTTCAAAACAGATGTCAAGCACGGAGGTAGAGGGTGGGGCTATAGAAACAGGTACTGGTAGGAGGCTGCCTTGGAATATGTTCTTATATATCCTGTTGGCTGTCGATAGGGTGGGCCTTGTTTCCTTTATGAATAGATGTTCATTGAAAGTATGTATTTCTCCACATGTAACAGCTGGCATATTGCCATGTAACCTGATACATAGAGAGCTGAGCACTCCTCTTTTTCACTATTTTGTGAAAAGCACCTCCTCCTACTAACTTATTTGTTATTTTAGAGAAGCTGCTGTCTCTATCTAACACAGTTCCATTTTGAAACTGAGAAACATTTGCAGCAAAAGTATTGTTTGTAGTGGTGTGAAAAGTTGGTTTCAAGAAATAATACTTTCTGAAGACTCGAGGGGGAAGAAAGAGTTAATGGTCAATTTCATTTATTTCAGGAAATATCATAAAACTCATTAATGACAGAAGCAGCACCAACATTATTGTGTTTTCTTTCTACTCTATTTTGCTTTTTCCTTATCTAGTGTCCTGAACCATAAATGAACTTTGTTTTCTGAAGACTTTTTGTGAATAGCATATATCACTTGAGATGTTTGTTGTACTATGTTTGACAGCTCTATAGGCATTCAGAGAGATAGTGGAGATCTGCTATTGCCTAAAACAGTATTTTGAAAGGAGAAAAATACTTTAATGAAAGGTATTATCCTCTAGGGGGAAAAAAAAATGTGTGATTTCTTAGTTGTAAACAATTGACTGACTGGAATTACTGTAGTTTTAATGCCTCCCTGCTTTTGTTCAGCTGGGGGGGAGGGGGAGAAGCAGGAAGGATCTGAGTTTTCTTTTAAAGCTCCAAAGATGTAAGGTGAAAAACAAAGAGGTGTATTCCCATTTTTATTAGATCGACCCCAGTGTCAAGAACTTCAGCAAGGCAAATGCGCAATGTATAGTCTATTTCAGTGTCATTTTTGAGACTTGTATGTGACAAGGGTTCAGAGTCCTTTGCCTGGGAGGGTTAATTGCTCCCTCCAGAAGCTGGAGATTTAAAAAGTGTACTAAGTGAAAGTGACATAGAACAAAGTGCTTTGATACTGCACTGGATTTATTTTTTTTTTTTGTCTGACAACAAAGAAACACATTCATTGTATATAATGCATTTCTCTCTCAGTTCTGGAAAAGCTCATTGTTTATTCATGAAGGAAATGAAGGAAGGTCAGTAAGGCCTGGCTAATCCAAGCATTTCTCTTTTTAAATTTCTTTTTGAAAGGGATGATTCTTGCCTCATGGAATAGAAAAATTCGTAAGAAAATGTGTGTGGCTTGCAGAAGGGAAAATCGATGGGAGATGCAAAGTGGATGTTTGTTTAGAGGAATTTTAAATCAGACCAGGTTGTGTTTTTTCAATTGTATTTTTTGTTCTTCATGATCACTGACACCAATGTCACTTACATTTTAAGCATTTTAATTTTCTGGTATGCATTCTAACTGGCTTCTGGTTCTACCAAACAGTTCAGATGTAAGCTGCTTTTTTTTTAAGCTGGTAGGGCTGGGTCCACTGACAAAAACCTCTAGTTTGACTCTTCCAGGGTAGAATTCTGACAAAACCGCACAAAGATGTAAAAACTACAAAGGCTGGAAATGTGTATTAGCAAAAGTTAAAATGATGGTGGATGAAGAGGAAAAAAATATACATCGGGAGATAATTCAGTTGCTTTACGATTTTCAGTTGGGAGAGCTGGTTCTTAAACTTTTTCTCTGGAAACATGACCCTGAAATTACATAGCAGTTAGCTGCATTGTTTTAGTGACAGAGGAACACAGATTCAATCAAGTCGGAAGGAAGAGGTATATGTAGTAGATGCCGTGACCCCCAAGCCACTTGGCATACAGTGCAGTCTACCATTTCCTGGACTGTGACTCTGTGACGAGTGCCCCTTTTGCTTTTTGATTTGTGCCCGATGTAATTTATGTAGCAACTGGCCTCTTTTTTTTTTTTTACCAAGTTTCTGCTTACCTTGTATATTGCCCTTGGAAAATTAAAAAGCCTATTAGATTGTGTAAATAATTTGATTAGAAGAAAGCAAAGGGCCAGAACTCCCTCTAGTTTGTAATTTTATTCTCATTTAAGTAGGATTAAAGGAAACCTCAGCTCCCCGATGTTTCATCCTGACAAGGTTCTAGAGCACAATGATAAAATTTTTCCATTCTCAATTATTAAAATCCACTTAAGCACCAATGCACAAGCATTATTGAACACTATTATCTAGTTTTAGTAGTTTGTTTCTAAGAGCATGTTGTAAGACTTCAATGTAGAAAGGAAATGTAACTAATGAATGATGATTTTTTTAAATTTTTTTAAGGCAGCACTGAAGCCTTTTTCTTATTGACATTGTTCGTGCAGCTGCCTCTGTTTTGATTTAGAGTTATTGTTTGGTGTAGCTGAGAGAGTGAACTGAGACACTGGCAGTGTGTAAGTATGCCTCAGACAGAGATATCAAGTGAGTTATTTGAGCTGGTTATCAATTGTTAATGTCTACTGATCCTTAAACTAGATACCTAAACTGAAAAGACCACTATCAGCAACAGATGCAAGTTATATGGATCCTGTAGGTGTGCAGGCCCTACAATATAAGTGGGCTACTAAATTTTTTATTGCCTATTTGAGCTTTTATATCTAGGCAGTTCTCCTATTGTGGGCCTCCAAACCCAATGTTGCTCTAAATTCACTCGTAACTAGAAGATAATGCAGTTTCAATGTATGTGTTAACGGCTTCATATTGACCAGTTGTCCATAAATATATGCATTGTTGGATTTCCGGTGTCAAATACACGTCCTCTATGATAACCCAGTATGAAAACTTGACTTATTTGGTGCTTACCATGAGAATGGTCTCTATGCTACCCTGACTCTTCCATGTCTTTCTTGAACCACCGGCCTATTGCTCTTTAAAATTGTCAGCCTGACAGTTTTGAATGCCGTGGTGAGTTCAGAGATTGTTGCTGGAACATCTCCGTTCAGGTACTGCCTACCATTTTTCTGATGTAGTATCTTACTTTCCAAGGGAAGGCTTAGTGTCTTCAAATGGCAGAAGCAAACAAAAGAAATAGATTCCATCCAAATACAGATCTTTCCAAGTAGCAGTGATTACAAGCCCCAAAGTTGAAAATATGTTGTTTTTGGAGGTTCTGTGACTAGTTATTTGGTGTCAAATGCCAAAGCATGAGACTTCCTCAGGCTGACCCATCTTTTGGGATGTCCTTCAGACCCCAAATCAGCCCTGCTTGCCTTGTCTCTGTGGGGGTAGTTATAGAAGTTTACTTCAGTTGCTGCTGAGTGAAATAGCTGAAAAATCTTCAAGAAAACTTGCAAATCAACTATAACAGCATATTTTAGTTACTGTTGTTTGTAATGCTGTGGACTGGGGTAGGGAAGAAGGGTAGGAACCTGGAGAATTCTCTCACATAGGGTCATTGAGGTAGAGCAAAGCAGATTTGGAGGGGGCTTCTCAACCAGAATTCTGTGACTGTGCCTGCAGTGTGTGTGGAGCAGGGAAAATACTTACTTCCTGTCCTTTTTTTTAAAACAGCCAAAACCGACTTCAAATTAATCATACACTCACAAGCATCTACAGCAAAACTGACCAAGTAATAGTGATAACCACTGGGAAACTCACTTAGCTGAAGAGCTGGAGATCTTGTAGATCTATTCCCTAAACTGGAAATTCTCAGTGCCATTTCAGCTGTGCTATTATTAATACTTCAATACAATACAATGCTTCTGTTGCTCATGAAGGTTACAACTACTATTGTGGTTGAGGCTGTTATTGTTTGGTGAAGGAGTTATGTGTATTCAGCATGATACAGATACTGTATTTAATGATCGAACTCCTCAGAATGTCACCTGCTTGCTTTCAGTGCTATGAGGTAATGTGCTTGTGTTGGGAGTTTGTGGTGCCAGGTTGGAGCTGTTCTTTGTTTATGTTCATGTATGCTTTCCTTGATTACTGTGTATGCCAGAGGAGAGAAACACTGCTGGAAACATGTTACATGATGTTATTTGGTGATAAGATATATTGTTCCCCTAAAATTACAGAATCACAGAATGGTAGGAGTTGGAAGGGACCTCTGGGGTTCATCTAGTCCAATCCCCCTGCTAAAACAGGGTCACCTACAACACACACGACAAGCACAGGACCTTGTCCAGGCGGGTCTTGAATATCTCCAGAGAAGGAGACTCCACAACCTCCCTGGGCAGCCTGTTCCAGTGCTCCGTCACCCTCAGAGGAAAGAAGTTCCTCCTCATGTTCAGACAGAACTTCCTGTGCCTCAGTTTGTGCCCATTGCCCCTTGTCCTTGCTCAGTGATGCCAGATGCAAACCCAACAGCTGTCCTGTATTAAAGCAACTCTCCTGCTTTTCTCTTTAATTCTTCACTGCATTTACTTTCTCCCTTTCCCAAAAGCAAAGGTTATTTACTGCAGGCAGGGAGCCACCATTCAAATAAACACATTTGCTTTCCCCCCTGCTGCTCCGGCTTCCTATTCTAAGTGGGACCAAAGCACAGTTCAGTCCTTTTGGATCCCATGGATAATCAAATAGAACCTGCCAAACTTTTATTCATCATTTAATTCTTTTCAAATAAAACTTGTAAACATGAAAAAAAAATTCCACTCACATCACCTCAAACAGTCTTAATAGCTACACAGTAAGTCAACAGACCATGACTGAAAAAAAAATGAAAAACAAAAAACAAAACCAAAATCCTACCCACCAGATCACCGCTCCATTTGGTAACATACACGCTCATTCTCTCTCCTCTTCTGTATGTTACTTACATACATACCGTCTTTTATAGGCTAATAAATCTTACAAGTTTAGATCTAAATCAAGCAAAGTTCCATCTGTAGTATCTCTCTGCACCTACTCCGTAAGCCTTGAGGACTCTACGTGCTCTCTGTTACCAACCTACTGAGGCCCCAAAAGATGCAGGACCCTAATTTTACACCAGGAGTGGCAAACGACTGAGTGCTAAAGACAGCCTACAGTCCCCATGGTGGTGTGACAGCAACGGGCTGAGGAGACTGGTTTTTAGATGTGAAATCTAAAACTTTGGAAGGCAAACTAGAAAAGCAATACATTTTCTTAAGGTATTTTTAGCTCTTCAAACAATTCCATCTTACTTGCAGCGTTCTCATACTGACCAAATACTCATTATCCAATATAATCTTAAAAAAATGCAATTCAGCACTACTGACCCTCAAAACAGGATCTCATTTTAATATTAATTGTACAGTCAAAGATCAGGTTACCAAAGGGGAAACTGACAGCAAAACACTGAAAAAAAACCCCAAAACCATCACTGCTGTCTAGAAACACTAGCAGTGACCATCATGAGTTCACTGCACAGGCTTGAAAGGGCAGAGAAACTCATTTGAACAAACAGCTCTCTGCATCTCATTATGTCCAAGTGTCTTTCTCTAAAAAGAGTGACCTTTATTAGCACAAATGGAGGAGAAGAAAACTACAGATCATCCTTAAGATGATGCAGATTTTACGGTACAACATTAAGACTGCTGTGGTTTCATCCTGTTGACTTGCCCATCTAGTCCTCCTATCTGCTCTCTCAAGCACTAGCTGTGCGCTTTGCAGCTACACACTTAACACAGCTACACCAACACAGCCACTAAATGAGATGTTGCGAATCTCTGGACTCTTATTATTCAGTTTCAAGAATCAATTTAAAATCCGAATAAAGCTTAAACTCCAGCTCAAATTTTCTTGCTTTAAAAGCCTAACTAAAATGGAAACTATATCCTTAATTATAGCAGGAAAGGATCCACTGCAAAACACAGAATAATTTAATTTTTCCACAAAAGAAGGAAGAACTACTAGTGAAAAATATTTGAGTTTTAAAGCTTACACAACTCCAGTATTACAAAAATATGCCTAGAAAACACTGCTTTTTACTAAATAATCTCCTAGCCTCAATGTTTCAATACGCAACACCACAACACACATAGTAAAAAAAAAAAAACAACAACACACCACTCTATTATTTTTTAATTGGCCCCATCTTGATTTCTGCAGAAATAAGCAAATTTAGAAACATATGGCAATCTTCTTTCCAGCGTTGGACTGTCATGCACTTGTGCTAGTGCCCTGGCTTCCAAAGGAATGAGTTTTTCAACCCTTCTGCAGCCAAACAGAATGCACTGTCCAGAAAAACACACTTAAGACCTACGTTCTTTACATGGGTTATGGACTAGAACACAGCAATTTTTTTTCTTTTTTTTGTAATTGCATAAAAAGGTCAAAACTGTCTATTTTTTTCCTCTGAGAAAAAGCCACCATGACAACCAAATGGACAAAAAATAAATACCAAGTTGCTTAGGTCTGAAGCAAAAAATCTCCTGATTACATTCTAAAATGTTAGAATAATCTCTGTTCTCATTCTTTCACATGAAAAGGAAGCAATTTAACAGGCATTCTTCCATCTTCCTTGAGGTTAAAAAGAGGATATTAGTTCAAAGCTAGATCGTAATCTCTTAGGTTTGAATTCACCTATACTTAATTAGATCCAAATGCAACTGAGAAAAATAAGAGCATGACTTCTTAAGAACATTTATCCCCACTGCTATTTACTGTGAGCCATAACATGGCTGTCTGCACCATTCCTTACTTTTTTCAGACAATCTGACCCAGGTACCCCATGCTGAGATGTCCTTCTCTTAGAGGTACAAAAGCTTTCCACCACCATCCGTGCCACTGTGAAAATACAACAAGCTATTTTCATCCCATTTATATTTTAAAATTACAAGGTAAAAGTATATTGACAGGCAAATTGAAAACTTACAACATCCTGAACATACTACAATGCTAATTTACAACAGGTTGATACTCTGCAGAATTACTGGCAGCGCTTTTACAGAGAATGGCAGCCCTTTATTTTTAGCACATATTAACTGCGTAGGGACGGTGAGGGAATGCGGGGGAGCGATCACCCATCTGTACAAACTGCTAGCATTAACTGCAATCCATTAGATGCCATTTGCCGACAAATTTATCAAGCTGTCAGTGGTTTTTGGCGCTATTTTTCATTTTTTAAAAGTCCAAAGAACTGACAATTTGGAGACTTATTTTTTGCCCAGCAATTCCGATTTTAAATGAGGTTTGAAGTCCTAGCCCAGTTTTGTACTATGTTCTGCTGCTGTGAACTGCTCCCCCCCCAACTCCCTGTAGCAGCTATTGAAGTCTATCCGGCAAACGCAGAGCCTAGCCTGTTCTAGCAAATCCCCACGCACATGTAATACTTCATTGCGGGTGTCTTCCTTCACAGTGGATTTTTACTGTTTAACTAAATCCTCATTAAAAGGCACATCAGCATGACACATTTTAACAGCGAAGCACCTCTGCCACATTAACTGTGGCTATCATCACTGTGGGAAATTCATGTCAGCGCAGGCAAGGCCAACACTAACATAAGCAAGCACTCCGTAGGAAAAGGAAAAGATGCTGTTTCCTCTGATATGGTACACGAAGGCAATGATTATGCATCCACAACCAAAAGCCACCAAGGGCTCAGAAGAGTTCATGTGTGTATCGTGTTACAATCCATCGCTCACAAAACGAACCGAAGAAACAACCCTAAGGAAGAAGGCACAGGAAAATCGAAACATATAAAACACCCTCGGTATCAGCAGCTACTGTGCCACAACCACTTCCAGCAGAAGCTGACTAGCATCAAGGCTATCTGAAATCTGACCTTCAGAAGAATAATGAAAAATGAGAAGAGATGCAGCCAACAAACCAAGCTTCATCGTCACATTTGTGGCCCTAAGGGCCTCATGTCAGGAAGCAAAGTTAATAAAAAAAGCAGCCAGCTGTCTTGTAATTTATTTTTTCTAATCCTCAAAATGGTCAGAAAAGTGATGTGCACATGTGGCATGTCTCATTAATACTCATCATATGTGTATCCGTGCATCACACAGACCAGAGATGGATCTAACTGCCATATGCCTGTTCCTCTTTTCAGACTGTGGGTATTACATACTGTGTATACAATTCATGCATACTAATATTTTGCCACACTACAGATCTGACAATATTCATTACTGTCCTCAAAAACTGTGCTCTAAGAACACTATGTAAGAAATAAGTTATCACACATATTTACCTTCCTAATTTTCTTGTGTCTACACTTCTCTTTTTTACAGGAATTTCTCTCATTTACATTAACTGCCTGTCTTTGGGGTTTTTGCCTCTTCTGCCATGACAAAAAGATGACAGTGGAAATCAGGGAAGAAAAATCTTGTTCATTACCAAAGATAAAATGTTTTGACAACACAAGAACGACAGATACGGAATCTTAATCTGGTTTAAACCCTATGGACTCAGACAGCCTTAGCAAACCAACACAGAAAAGAGGAAGAGCTATGAAAAAATTGAGAAATGTAAGGAAAAAAAAAAAAAAAGAAAATGAACTGTACATAACCCCCGACATACCAAGAAGTGACAGGTATAAATTATTCACAAATGAAATGATGAAACTTTTGTTCTGTTTACAACAAAACATTAATTTCTGTGCAGCTATTCAATAGCTATACTTAGCAACAGATCGCAGAATTGCTCAGTCTTAAAACTATTCTTAAATACTATCAGTTGCTCCAGAGGAAGCCAAAAAGACTATATTGAGAAAGCCTTATTTTGTAAGAAAGTGATAGTAAAAACATATTTTGATTAGTATGTGAGACCAAAAGGAAAGCAGATGAACTCTTCAAAATATCCAAATACCCATGAGAAGAATAAGTAAGTCAGAATGAGCTCTTCTTATTTGTGGGAACTGGGTTACAGAGGTTTTATTTGCCTTTTTTTAAAAGCAGAAAACCTTTGTGGAAGGAAAGGGTATTCCCTATCTTTACAAAAATCTACTTGATTATTAAGTCCCATGAGAAGGTTTCGCTGAAATGTAGGACTATTCAAAAAGAGGCATTCCCTGATTCCAGAACATCTGCCCCACTTCCAAAACCCTAAGGACTTATGGGAAATTTCTCAGACACCATAACTGCTCTGATCATATCAGTATGGATAAACTCATAACAATACTAGTTCCAGGACCAGAAGGTCGCACAGAAGGTTAAACTGGTGAGCTGCTTAGCACAGACAGGAACAGTGATACATTGAAGACTGTAATTCCTATCATGTTTTTTTTTAAGCTCCCAAGTAAGTAAATGGAATCCAAACCACAAAGCAGTAACCTGAGCACATAGCTCCTTCACCCATAAAATTGACAGTATGGTTCCTCACACACTCAGTACACCTTGACTTCAGATACATGTAGGATACATACACAATATTTCAATTGCTTTGAAAGACTTGGGGGGGGAGATGAAGAATTTCAGGGTTTTTTTCTTCTTTTTTCTTCCCTTTCCCCTCCAGGCAACCCCTCATCCCTAAAATATCTGATGCACTCACTTCTTGTGAAAGCCTGCCTAGCAGGAGACAGCACTCCATAGCTCTCTGGAACCACACCCTTTATGAAGGGGCAAACTTCATCGGACACAGGGTCAAAACACGCTCAACAGGAATCACATGCGTGCACGTGCACACACAAACAGAAGGATGAGAAGAAGAAAAAAGAATGAACAATTCTACGACAGATACAGTATCCGTACCCTAGTAAGGTCCATGCCAAGTTTGAGCTGAGAGATGAGGTGGAGAATTACGCTACGTTGATCATCCATGACTCCTAAATCCTCCTCTTCATTATCTTCCGTATCTGTCATTTCATCTTCAACTAGGATCAACTCCGAAGCTGAATGCTGAAATGAAAAGAAACATCACCATCTGGACAAAAACATACAGTAGGATTTTTTTCCACTATATGTTTAAAAATGGAGTTGTCTCAACGGAACCAAAGACAGCCCGTGTTAAAACCAAGAAAAGGTACAAATTCAAAATAAAAAAATCCAGTGATGGCTTCACAGAGCATTTTGATCCTATCCTCAGAACAAGAGTAGTAAGTATCGGATGCTAATTTACATGCTGTCTTCTCATATTAATATTGCAGTGATGCCAGAAAAATACACAGCATACTGAAGCAACAGACCTTCTATTTACTAAATAGAAGTACACTGTTGAAAATGAGTCTTCAAGAGTTTGTTTCATAAATCTCTCCAGCAAATATTCATACTTCACACCTCGATATTGCATGACCTGATTTCACACTAGTTTTCTCCTTTCATCTATCCAACCTCCAAGTTATATATCTAAGAAAGTCAAAACTATTAATTGAAGGAGATGAAAAGAAGACTATAATTAAAGTACACACCTTTGGAAAAAAACCCAAAGACATTAGATTTTGGGGGGTAAGGCAATTCCATGAAGTAGTAATTATCTTGTTCAGTTCATTAAAAACACTCTGCAAGCCTTCCAGGTATATCTCCAGCTAAGTTTTTTGTACTTAAAAAAGTTGAGTTATATAGCTGAAAAATTTACAGCCCAGCATTTCGTTATTCACCAAGATTTCCATGCTAGCTACAAATGTTAGCATTCCTTCATGCTATATAGCATTTTTGCAGAAACAGCTAGTTCGTTACACAAAATGAGAAATTTTTCATCTCACTGTGAAAGTCTTTGCAACTGAAAAGCTTCATTAAAACCAGCTGATATTCAGAAATAGGTTTCAAAGTAATACTTCTGAATGATCACACTAGAAGACCCCTCAGGTGAACAGCAGCTTGTGTAAGAAGAATGTCTCTGAAATTTAGTTACTACAGATGTTTCCAGGACTTGAATAAAGTGTTTTCTCTTTCTCTCTTTTTTTTTTTTTTTAATTAAATAAATGTTTAGGTAGCTATTCCCAAAAGAACAGCTATTTGGTGAAATCTAAGGACATCTGAAACACACTTTACAATTACTTTATTTAGAAAGTAGAATATGTAGATTACATAAAACAGAATCTGGTGAGCTGTAACCTCAACAGCTTGGAGCTTTTCAAAAGGACAAAACCACACTTTCTTCTTCCCAGTCCCTCAGAAAACAAAAGGATAGAACAGTAAGCCCTTTCCTCCCAAAATGCACAGTGTTATCTTCCAACTGACTCCTTACTGACAAGTTTAATTAACATAAAACCTGACAACCTCATACAAAATTATCAGTCGGGGAGACATAAAGCACCGAAGCCCAGCTCAGCTGTACAGGCTACGAATGATTCATTTGGAGGGAGCATGGAAAAAGCCGAATCAGAACTTACAGTAGATGCTTCCACAGGAGGTTTCCCTTTGATCCAGCTTGACCTCATTGAGAGCACTGAGCTAGCGAATAAGCACTGCTGCTTCTGCTACTGCAACACGAACCCAGCTCGCAGCAAACAAGCTCCAGCAGGAATTAACAGCGCTAGAAAAAAAGCAAGGGAACTTCCCCTCCTCACTGCCCCCCCCCCCCCCCCCTCTTTCTTCTTTTCTCATCTTCTTGTGTAGAGAGTGTCGTCTC
>Ga0181612_181588_pt1 | contig 17362 bp, 6 predicted proteins | sample HoacroProtozoa21_FD_119630 | JGI IMG/M metagenome (GOLD analysis project Ga0181612, IMG submission 119630) | Hoatzin crop microbial communities from Cojedes, Venezuel. Combined Assembly of Gp0051906, Gp0051904, Gp0051908
GGGGGGGGGGGGGGAAGAGACACTGTGAATACAAAGGTTCATATGGAGAGGCTGAATAGGGAATGTATGTTTTCCTTTCCAGCAGAAGAACTGGCAACTATCACATGAATCTGCGTGGAGGCAGATTTGGAGAAAATAGTAAATGATGGTTTTTAGCAAAACAGAGTTAGGCTGTAGAAATCTTTGTTGCAGAATCATAGTCACAAAAAATTTACATGGGGTTAAAAAAAATGCTGAAGCAATTAAACATTTAGTTTTATCAAAAACCAAATACAATATTGCATCTGACAGTCTTTAAACCAGAAAGCTGTGGAACATAGCAAGGTAAACTGGGAACGTTTGGCTGTGTTTTCAGGATTTTAAAAGTACGTAAAAACTTGGTATTGGAAACAGGATGCTGCAGTAAGTAGTATTTAATCTGGATGCTGCTTTTTGATGTTTGAGCTCTGAAAACACCAGACAAGGAAGAAAATCATAAACAATTACTCCAGCATTTCCTGATTCTTCTGCTTTGTGCGAAATACTCTCCCTCTTAACAGCTAGTGGACCCCTACTTTCCAAACTGTTACGCTTGTACACTCTGTTACCTTCCCCCAAGCAATGCTTGAGCATGTCAGAAGAACATGCTCTGTGATTTGAAAAATATTGTAATGCCTGCTTTTCTCCATAAAAACCGGCACAAATTATTAGAGTGCAAGGGTTTGTGCAGTATTTAGTGAACTTTGCCTTGTTGAACTCTTACTGAATTTCCAGTGGTCTGCCTCAGACTTTGTATTGGAAGCTTCTGCTTTATAGCATAAGCATCTATTTGAATCTAAACAGAATGCAGTTTTACAGTTTAAAAGGAAGTTGTTTGGGAAAAAGACTCTTTAAAATAAGATGACAATTGAAATTCCAAAAAAATTCTTTACTCCAGAATAAATGTATTTTTAATTAAAAATTTTAAAAAGTGGTTTGTTGCCTTTGTTTTCGAAGAACGATAGATATGTCTAACTTTAAAAATAGCTCACAAAATCATGGACTTGCTATAAGATTCATGCAAATAAATTGTAAGTTTAATGCAAAATGTGTGACAACTTTGGGATCACTGAAAAAAAATTTTTAGTGCTTCTTCATCTCAAATATCTCAATGAGCAACTTAAAAATAAAAATCAAAACCCAACAACAAAAAGAACCCTACATAAGATAAATTGCTACAAAGTGTGTCCAAATTAACAGCACTTAATACTTCCAAATCAAACCAATAACTGGGAAACTCTACCTCCGTATTCTTAGTACAGTAGCTCACTCGCCACAAGTAAGATAGATAAATCATTTACATTCAGATATGTCTGCAAAGTAAAAATTCTTATAAGATATTTAATGGTCAATTTTTCTTCTATTTAACTTCTCTGAATCAATGAAATCTCTGAATTAATGTAATTTTTAAGGTAGTCTACATACGTGCTGATTATTATCCAGAATATAATAATAGCCACTGAAGTCCAGCATGTTGAGTATCATCTCTATTTAATGCTCCAGAGAACTCTAAACTCAGTTAGTTTGACAAATACATGTAGCTGTTTGGCTCTTCTTTATTAATAACTAAGTAAGCATTAGATTATAATTCTACAGGTACAAACTTGATAGCAGTAAGATCACTAGGTGTCACTAGAATCACAGTTTTGAATGACTTCTCAGGGAATTCTAGGGTAGTCTATTAAGGTTACATGCTCTTTCCCATAATCGTTTGTATTATTTATTGTTTGAGAATAAAACTGTATTTACCTATTTTGATTAAAAGAACTTTGATTTGTGTATTAATAGGTAAATTCTTGTCTCAATGTCATCTTTAGTGTTGACAAATACCATAGGTATTCCAAGATAACTTTAGACCTACTGTTCTCAAGTCAGTCTTTGAATATGAAAAGACAGGAAAAATTAGGGGTATGGTATCAGTTGGATATTTGGTCTTGTAATGAAAAAAAAGTTTGCGTAAATACAGGTTGCTTCTCAATAAGGTGCTGTTTTCATCGTTGCCATATACAAAAACAAGGCAGAAAACTGACTGATGGGTAAGATGTAGAAGCCAGGATCAGATGAAGCCTCCTTTCTCATTTGCCTGAATAGAAAAATTTACTGTTGCGTGTCCTCGTCATGTCCCGCCCACCCCCCTTCTGTAGGTTGTATTTGGTTAAGGTTAAATTCACTAGCTACTGAATAATGAAAGCTTACAGTCCTCAGAAAAGTCAGGGCAAGATTTGAGATTCATGAGAATCTGGCCAGAAGGACTTATTACAGTGATTTTTGAATGCATGGAAAATAATGTATGAGTGGGAGTCCTTGAGTTTCAGAACAGGAATTTACAGAGCATCATTAGGACAAAAAAAATTGTATCATGTCCTATATTTGATGTGTATCAGATAGATTTATCCTTTTTTTATCATTACAGTAGTTATGGTAAAGATACACACTTAGGAAGGGTCGGTATTTCATTTATTTCATTATTACAGGACTCAGACAAGTCTTTGTGCAATAAAGGTTATCATTCTTATCATTCTTAAAAAAAAAAAAAAAAATCCAAAAAGACCACCCAAACCTGTTCTAATTTGTTATACAGGTGTCGAGAAACTGGACTACATGTTGATGAATCCTTATTTCCTGCAGTAGACACTAATGAAGGATTACCACTATTGACCAAAAAAGTGAGTACGTGTTTTTTTGTTTGTTTGTTTGTTTTTTTAAATAGGCCCATAGTAGTAAGTTTTGAAGTTGGAACTTGACTTCCTGACCTCAGGCATTTGAACTGTTTATCTTCAGAACATTCTGTCATCTCTACCTATCCATATGATACATATCCATCTTGGACTAGATGACCCACCGAGGTCCCTTCCAATCCCTACCATTCTATGAGTAGGTTTTTAAAGGTAAGCTATGGCTGTGATGATGGAACATCTTATGTGAAGAAAGGATAATAAAAGTAGAGTTTTTATATTGGTAAATAAAGAAATGAAGATTTAAATTAAAATGACATAACAATTAACTGATAAAAAAGCATGAGTATAATGTGGCTTATGTTTCACTGTGTTGTGATAAACCCTAAAATCCTAGTAGTTAAAACAACCAAAATCTTTCAAGCCTTAGCTTTGCTACAAGCAATAAAGATGGTGAATTAGTCTCCTTTTTACTGAAATCTAATCTAAAAAAATGTGTTAAGTTCGTTCTTCTTTCACATTGAAGTTCACTTTGGAAAATGTTAATGTTTACAACAATCTGTGTCTCTGAAGGAGGTGATAATAAGTAGCATAGAGTTAAACACTGATAATAAATGCTCTGATAAAGTGGTAGGCAAATAGAACGTGTAGTTAATTCTGGCAGTTTTGTACCATGTAATTAATAGTTTTGTGTGTCTTGTAGCACAAATGTATGCAGCCAAAAGACTTTGTTGAAAGAAGTCCAGAAAATGATAGGAAGCTGCAGAAAAGACTGGACCAGATGGCTAAAGAATTAGCTGTGCAAAAGATAGCAATTAATGCTGGTAAGAACTACTTTGGACTAATATTCAAATATCTGAAGTTATTTCTTTAAAGCAGTTGATGGGGTTCGGGTTTTGGTTTTTTTACTTTTATACATCTCACCATGAGAAATAAAGTGGACTTGCTTTTTAGAGTTCTTTGCAAGTTTGTGGTTTTAAGGTATCTGTAGTGATGGTAGGTATAAGGAACTTAATTTTTTCAAGTTTTATGGGAAAAAAAGAATCTTCACGTGAAGGTCCTATTGCATTTGTACATTAATATTTACATGCTATTTCTTTGTGTAGAAACCGATGTACCAGTTCTACTGTTTGAAGACAATGGTTCACTTGTGTACAGCCCTGTTAATAAGATAAAAGATCAATGCAATGCGATGGAAAGAAGAGTGAAGGAGATGAAGGAAAAACGAGAAAATCTGTCTCCTGCTGGTAAGAAGTTAAATTTTGCTTATCCATGAACATGCACAAATGGCTACTATCTTTATTGCTGAATTTTTGGTGCACTTGTCTTGCTCTGGCCTTTAGAATTTTTTTCATATCCTACTCGATTGCATGTCCTCCCTTCTTCCCAGGTTTCGAGTAGGTATGAATGCTTTAGCTTTTAGTTTCTTTCTATCAAAGGGCACAAGAAGTCATGGAAGACAATGATACAAGAACCAGTGATACATGGATGAAAAATTAAATCTCATTTATTGCAGCATGGCTTGTATTTGTTTTCTTTTTAAGTTGTAAGGTAATACCTTCGCATGTTTTGAAACACATTTCTACTATATCAAGGCTTTGCAGCCTATTGCAGAATTTGACAAATTCTTTAGTAAAATGTCTCAACTGTCTTAGACATGTCTATAATATTTTCTAAATGGTTTACCATCACTCTTTAGTTTCAGAAAAATGTGGTGCTGAGTTATAAAAAAAAATTGCAGAAAATTATAGAATATGTAATAGCTTTTTAGTTAGTATGTAAATTTGAGATACTGTTGAGCAGTCTACAATTATTTATATGATTCTAGTTCGTTGGCAAAGCAGTGACTTGTCTCTTATGATTGAGCTGTTTTGAAAATAAGAATAGATGGTGTAGAAATCTGTATGTTTGCAAATAGGGCTAACTAGTTTATTATTTACAAATTCCTAGCTTCGCAGATGTCTCAAATACCTCTAAGCAGTTCACCAGGAGACTGCCCGCTCTCTACTCGTGTCTTAACTGATTCAGAAGATATATTGTTACCAGGTAACTAACACAACTTTACATACTACAGAAATTAAAAATAATACATGGCCTGTATATCTTATTTTGGAAAGTATGGTATACTGAAATGGGAACTACTTGCTCTATCATTTATATTTAAAACTGAATTATTTTTTCTTAACTGGCAAAGTATGTAGAATTAAGAATTCAAGGAAAATGGAGCATGAGGAATCACATGGGTTAAATGCTCTGTCTTGCTGCTGTGTTGCTTGCCTCGATTCCTCCTCTTTTCTCGCACCATTCCCCATTAATGGCTGCTTCTCCTGGCATGGTGTCAGTCTTCTCTGCTCTTACAGTGATCTTGTGTAGAATACAGAGTGCACACTAAATAGTGTGGTGTGGGAAGAAAAAAGATAACTGAATGAGAGAGAAACCTCGGAGAACTGAAATAAATGTCTTCCAAATTTTCAGTCAAATAACTCGAATTTAAAAGGAAACCTAACATGTTCACCAGCTTAAGTATTCAGGGATTGAAGAAGTATCAAGAGCAAAAACAAATCAGCTTTTAAAATGTTTTATGGTTGCAGATGAATTCAAGTCATTTGTTATCAAGATTTTTATTCTCATAAAGTTAGGGGTCTGTTCCTGTGTTTTGACTTTTTTTGCAGGACGTAAGGGAGATTATTGTGCTGTTGAGCTACATCACTGGGCATCTTAACAGCATAAATCATGTGTGGAATGGGTATGCACTTCAGACTTCATGTCTTCTGTCAGTCACGTGAGCAAAAAGCTGAAGTCAGATGCTGGTGTTTGATCTCAGTAGAAAAGTAAGCAGAAGACAGTCTTTAGAATTCATAAGGAGGGCCACTTGAGTGGTCTGCCTACTCTCCGTTCTACCACGACAGTAAGCCATACCTCATGCAGTTTTCAAGTGTTGTATTTTGTTGACATCACACAGGGATTCTGTCATGCTGGTGTACATGAGAACAAGGGTGGGATCTTGTAGCCTCAGACAGCTTGGTATCTCTTCATGCAATGTTAGGGGGAAGTAATAGCTTAATACTGGAAGTAGCGTGGCTGTGCCAACAAACTTTTTTTTTTTTGGTATGTTAGTTGTGTGCTGATGATGTTGAACATGATGATTTGAGAGCTTTACCTTGAGTATGTCCCTCCAACATTACAACGGCACAATGTAATTTTACGTGAAGAATAGACCTCCACATCCTGTGGCAACATTGTGTAGCTTCCACTCTGACGCTGTGTGACGGTGACCCTTTTGTTTGTGCTTGTGAGACACAGGAGAGTAGGTTGGTTAATAATGGTTAAGAAAGTTTAAGAATCTAGTTTAATTTGAGGATTGAAATTAAGACTTTTTCAATTGTCAATATGGGCGTCTGGTCATGTCATGTGAAGCTTCTCTTTTCATCCCCATATATTTAACTTTTCTGAATTTAGCTAGCTACACCATATGTTAAAATGTTACTTATTTAGTAAACAAACAACATCAAGACTTCCCCTAAAACCTACAGGAGCACTTACAGAAGGAGTATTGCTGAAACTTTGCAGTCAAAATATGTTTAAACAAAAGCATCTATTGCAATAATGAGATTGTAGAACAACTGGATTTTAAAAAATGTATTCTGAATAGTCAAAGATACTAGCCTGTTTCAGAGGAATTTATTGCGAAGAGTTATGAATAGATTCTGTGTATCACATCCCCCAAAATAATTTTATGAGAATAGCTACAAGAAATGATGCAGTTTTCCACATTCTAATTATTTTTAATACATTGTGTTGATGTATGTGGTATGAAACTATGATGTTGTATTTAATTTAATCCTAACTGCGAAAACTACAAGGTGGTGGTAATGCTGTGGTAGTAAAAATGATTATTGAGTTTCCAGTATTGTTATAGCTAGCTTTATCAGTGTAAAATCATACTGACTTTCTCCACAAATGCAAGAGTGAAAGGGAGTTCCTCTGCTGCTTTGTTTCAAGAAAGCAGAACAGTGCTTATGGATACTTACTACCATGTAAGAAGATATGACAGCTAAAGTTGTACCTTCTTGTCAACATAGGACGTGCTTTGTTTCTTACCCGTTTTATGTTTAGTTTTTGATGACTTCCCATATAATATCCAGAAAAGTGGCTAAATCCTTGCTTTCTTTTTTCAGTAATTTTATATGTATTTTATTAAGAAATGTAGTACTCTTTCTGTTAATTTATATTTATATTTAAATAATAATTTGTATTTATAAATTTATGTTTATATTTCCACTTTTCTTATTTTGCAGGAGAACAAACAGAAGACTGCTTGAACTCGACCAGTGATTATCTTTGGGGAACTGATAAGTTAAAGAGACGGAAAATAGAGATAGTAAAACACGCCTGTGATACTTGGACTGATACTCATGTATCCATGAGTGCATCAGTGAATTCTCCCTCACATAGCTATGAGCAGAAGAGCTTAACACCAAAACAACATAACAGAAGAAGCTTGAGAAAGAAACAGATTTTGCAGGATATTTTGGGTGATGAATTGTCTTTAGAAAAGAAAGAACTAAAAAAGTTTCCAAAGAAAAATCAGAAGGATGAAAATAGCATTACTACTTCAGTTGCAAACAGAAGTTATCTTCTCCAAATCAAGGGCTTGGGTCATATTACTCCTTCCAAAAAAACAGTCAAGTTAAGTACTGTCCCTGCTTTGGTTAGCAGTGTCTCTAATTCACTTATGAACAGCGAAGACTTAAATGCATGTTTGTTGGATAGAAGTTTCCCTGTTGACAGAAATAATTGTGTTCTTGAAGACAAGAAGAGGAAGAAACTACAAACAATAACTAGTTTGGCTGCCTCAGAACTGGGTGCATCAGGGTCTAAAGAGTTCTTGCAAGCAGTTACTACGTATAGCAAGTCTTCTTGTGCTGAAGAGGCTGCTTATGAAGACTTCTTTTCATCATCCAATTTGAAAGAAAATGAAGTACAGGTACGGGTACCAAAGGAATCACAGAATCCTCCTGAAGTTTGTTGCAAAAACTCTTTTACAAGCATGGACTCACTTGATGTGAGTTTCTGTAAGCCACATACTACTTCCAAGAAAAGTAAGAAAAAGCCTATTCCAGCAAATGACGTTTCAGTAAAGAAAAACTTCAAACCAGCTGAACATCCTGGAAGTGTGCCATTAAATTATATGTCAGGTGATGAAAAAGCTGACACTACAGAAGCTCTAGATTCTGATGATGTGAATAGGCTACCTCAGCACGCTCATGAAAAATCCTGCAGAACCAATGTGAATTACTGTACTCGCACTACTGGTAAGTCGCTACATAATGCTGGAGAATGAAAAGATACCATACTACATTAGATATACTCATGCAACTAAATTACAAAATGAACTGCCATTCCCAAGGGAAAAATATTTCAGAATTACACCAAAAGAAGAAAATGCTGCAGTACTGACTCTATTTTTGAGTAAAATAAATGAGTGCATAGGATCCAAAAGAACACCTCTCTCTTCCCCCTCTCCCCCCCCCTTATATTACAAACACAAAGAAATCACAAAGAGATAAGGAAACTGTGCTCACAAAATGCAACAAAAGTATGTGAGCCTTCTTCTCCCCTAATGCTTGGCATTCTGTAAACTTTCTGCTGCTATTCAAAATATGCTTAAGAAACCAAGGTCTTTCTATTGTAAATGTTATGGTGCTCTTGTAAATTGTTTATCAACAATATCAACTGCTCATCATAGGTTCCTTTGTTCAAATTATTTTTATTTCACAAGTTAAAATGGCTACGTTAGATTTGTTGCAGTTAAGGGCATAAAATCTCTGGTGGAAAAAAAAAGATAGTTGAGTTAGCAATTTCTAACTTGTGCTATAATCAAGATTGAGTAAGATATATGAGGTCATGTGAAAGAATCACAATGTAAATCAACCATGGCTTTTTTATACAGAACTTAGTTTTTAATAGTAATTTGAAGAGTATTTTTTTAATATTTGAGCATTTTTAAGTCGGTTTAGCCTAATTTATTTCAATGTAAATGTATACTAGAATATTGAATCTAAGGAACTTCCCTGCTCCTAACTTGCATTGGGCTAATCACTTTCAGATTTTGATGTTTTGAACTCTGTCAAGTGAGCAGTGACTGTGCTTATATCTGTGGGTAATAAGTGGCTGAACTGTGAGCTGTGATTTTGGGTACGCTACATTCTGTATTTTAATACCTGAAGTGCGCAGTTAAAAAAAATTGATGCAGGTATATGTTAACACAAGTATAAGAAATGTACAGCCATGAAGCTATGAATCCACTGTATGTGTTTTTGCCATGTGGCAGTGTACTAGAAGATGATCCTTAATTTATGTATTTCTTAATGTCAAAGAACATGAAAACAAATGAGGAAGGAGAAAATATTTACTACTTTTAAACTTAGCCATGCCAGTTGATTTTAGAGGTAATTCTAACTTTTAAATTCTACTGATTAAATTATAATCAATGTTCTAGCATGTTATGCTTTTATTTTCTTTCTGGACAACTTGTTTAAGGTAACAGATTTTGGAGGAGAGGAAAAAGTCACAAGTATTCAGCAAACGCAAGTTATTCTATGTTTATATTTTTTATCCTTTTTTGTTAGGAACTACTGTAAGTCTCAATTTGTGTGTCTAGTAATTCTAATAATACTTGTGATTTATCAGTGATGGTCATTTTCCCAAATATAATGTAGTCAGGTTCATGTACCTGTTGTGTAGTCAAGTAGAACCTCAATTGTGACAGCTGAAACGGGCTCACTGAAAAATGGAAGGAATCAATAACGAAAGATGAGTTGTATTTTCCCTAATGCAAGTTCTGTGGAAGAACTTATTTTAAACTTACTACTGTGATGCTGTATGATGGAATAATTGATTTTTATTAAATATAGGTTGAGTATGTTCTTTTTGGCTTGAATGTAGTTATTTTCTGTCCATGTTAATTAGTAAATAAATAGTAAATTGCTTTGGTTTTCTGTATGTTGTATGTGATTTGAAAACTGGTAAATACAGTATATTATTTATAATGCTGAAGATTTCTTTTCACAGTTAGGAGTAGTCAGATATCCCTGTAGAATTCAGTTATATCTGTATGCATTTTAAACATCAGAGATTTTTGTTGCCCAATTTTCCCTTGTGTTTTTAGGTCAGTGTCACTCTTACCCAGCATGCTTAATGACAAGAAGCAAGATTTTATAAGCTTTCTTTCCACAGACTACTTGGAACATTTGATTTTTACAGTAGAACTGTAATATGCGAGCTGATCTGAAATTAACTTTTCAAGTCCCAATGCATATGTTGCAGGAACTTCAGGTTCTGTTGTAGGGTACACTCAAGGCTGTCCAGTTGTTCTGCTGAACAGCACAGGCATAAACATGGCTATTTATTTCCATCTTACTCCAAGTCGTAAGTCAAGCAGAGAACTGTCACAGATACAAGAGTTGAAATTAATAAGGTGTTATAAGAATATTAAAAGATGCTTTCCTATTCAGATTCACTTTTTCTTTCTCAGCTTTGTTTCTGGAAGTGAAATAAATTTTTTGTCCTTCTTATTAAACCAGTCATACCTGATAAATTTCAGTGCTCTGTAATCAATAAATGCTGTGTAACTGGGTTTTGCGTGTCAGTGCCTAAATTTTTAGCAAAGTGAGGAAAATGATGGCTTTTCTCTGTCATGAGTGTAAGTTTGTGGAAACGCAGCAAGACTGTTTTTTGTGAAAGTTAATTATCCGTGCTACTAGGAGAGTCTAAGAACTTGCAATTCATGTTGTAAATTGCTTTACTTTGAAATCCAGTCCATCTGCTTATAACTTTTTAGTAGGGCTGATGGTAGGGTAAGTTGGCAATTGAACAACATGATTTAGAATGCCAGTACTTGCTCAGATTTGATGAATTCCTGACTTTTCATCTGAAAGCTACAACAATAAATAACATTGGGCAAGGAATGCAAGAGCATGTGTTTTTAAGCTTTTATTGTCCTAAAATCATTGAGAAGTTTGAACTGTGACTTAGCATTCTTTCCAGTCTTAAAAATAAACTTAAGGCTTAGCTGAGTGAATTTTAGATATTTATGGTGAATGTGGGAAGCAAATATTATCTTGGTTGGCCAAAACACATAAACTAAGACCTATTATATTATAATTAATGTAGTTCAATTGTAAGATGGGGAATCTGGAGTATCACTCTGTTATTTGGTGCAAAAATGTTTAATCTAGATGAATAAGTTTTACGTGAGGTTCTAGGTGCTAGGTACTTAATGCTGCTAGAATCCTGTGCAGCCTGCTGTAGGTGACCCTGCTTCGGCAGGAGGGCTGGACTAGATGACCCACAGAGGTCCCTTCCAACCCCTACTATTCTGTGATTCTGTGATTCTGTAATACTGTTTATATCTAAAAACACAAATGTGAAAACTTCCTTAGATTTGATGTGCCTTTTTTCTTTTTCTTCAGCTTTGGAAGAAGACAAGCTGACTAATAATATTGTAGGATGTCCTCTCTTGACATTTTATTATGTCCTTTTAAAAAATAAATAAGGGATGAGGAAGAAAACTTTCTTGCTTCATTCCTTATTTTGTTTATCTTTACAAATAGTTTAATTGTAACTAATTATTAAAACTAAAAAAAGGACAAATATTTCTGAATAGAGGAACAGGTTGAGGATTATTTTGATGCAGTCAGATTTGCAAAGCCTGATGACACTTGTCCTAGAGCACATAAAAAACTAGATAAAATTGTTTTAAGCCATTAACAGGTGCTCTCTGGTGGGCCTGCCTGGTGGGTACATAAGCTTTCAGAAGAATGAAGAAATTGTGTTCTGAATAGCAAAAACTTGATATTTGCCCAGGCTGGAATAGTAACTACAATAATAGCACAAGTTGTTAAATATTCTGTGCATATGTACCTGAAGGATTACCAATGATGCCAAATTCAGATTTAATTTCTTCACAGTTTGGGTAAATAACCCTGTGGATAAGTACAAAATAGTAGATATGATACAGCTGAATTTCAATGACGCTTCATTATGATATTATTAAAGTAGAACACTATAGATAAATTTTTTATTAGCTAGACATGATTGACCAAAAACTAGCTAGTTGTACCTTTAACTTGAAGTAAATATCAAATGGAATTTTGAAGATAATATTCTGGTTCAGAACTTCTCACTGGTGATAAATGATCATGAATGAGTAGAAGCTTACACTGCAAATTAAAGTCACTCTAATTTGTTCTAATACTACAGAGGGCTATCAAAACTGCTAATTTTGATACCAGTCATTGAGCAATGTTTTAGAAGAGAATTCAAGGAATATAATGGACCACAGTGGTATGAGTGAGCTGTGTATTTGAACTAAATTTGGGGATAAATAACAGTGGATGGAATTGCTTCAAAAAGTTCTGTGGACCTTATCTGAAATACCCTAGGAAAACCTACAAAAGATGAAAACTCCTTACTTGTGACTGAGCAACTGCTTTAAAAAGAAGCAGTCAGGGAGAACCAGACAACAGACAGTGAAGCTTGAGACCTGTAGGATGGAAAGGCTGGAAAGTGCTTGAGAAGTCCTGAGAGTTGGGAGAGAAGCGGTAGGAACTGGATTGCAAAGAATAGTTCTTATTTATGTAATGCATAAGATTCTCAAGCTGATAATCAGAGGAAGTGATGGACCCCCTCCCCTGTTCCTGTTTTACTGTAAATACGAAGAACCAACAAGAGAGAACTGTAACTGGAAAGAGGTCCAAGCTGTGGAGCTTGAGTGTTCAGGTGAAGAGTGGCAAAAAGAATATTACACCACTTCTCGCTCCCATCTCCAACCCACCCTTCCAGAAAACCCAAAATGGTGGATAGTCCTTTTACAGTGACTGAAATAACTTACTGGGAATTAACAGAGACATACCTTGTTTTACCCCCATCTGTCTGGGGTAAAGCAATGGAGTGGATGATCTCCTGACATCCTTTGCAGTCCTGTGCTTCTTGGTTTGGTTTTTTTTTTTTGAAGATTCAAAATACATGTTTAAAAATAATGTTTTCCATGTAAAAGGAGTTAAATTTAAATTTCTTTTTTCTTTTTTTATTGTGTGGCAAGGTCTTTTCTCCTGCTGGCCATCAGTCTTGCTCAGTGACAGAAGATGGTGGGCCTCAGTGCAATACTAAATAAAATTAACATAGTTAAGTAATTAGTTCTCCTTTTGTTAAATGACACTTTAAATATGGAGTTTAAATTAACTGAAAGCCAGGTTTACTTGTATTACACAAATTACTGTAATGATGTGTAAATTCACATGAAAGTTGCAACTTTAGTGTGAAGAAGTGATTAAATATTGATGAGTTCATAATTTTAAAATAAGTAATCAGTAACGGAAAATATAATTTTTTGTGTTGCAGTTTGTGGTTGTTCTGTCACCTCAAGGATTAAGAATATGAGTAGCTGACAGAGGAAAAACAAATGATTCTTAGTTATATATGCAGTGAGACTAGTAAATATGGATAGTAGCCTTCAGTATCAGTTATCAGAAGCAGTTTATTTGGGAGGAGCTGAAGTTAGGCCACTTTAATCACTAATTATTAAACTTTATTTAACTGGTCTCATGAATTTCTTTGAAATGAAGAATTAACAAATGTCCTAAAGTAGACTCCATTCAATTAAATTTTGGAAAAATGATCTACTGACATCTTCAGTAGTTAAAACTTCATTAATCAAAAGATAGATCAAACTTTTTCATCTTATGCAAGCAAGCTAATTTTTCAAATGATTCAAGAGTTTATTATTTAGTGCTTATAAAAATCATCCTGACAGTGCTGAAGAATTAAATGTATGTTAATTCACAAAATATGTGATGAAAAATACTGCTTTTTGGCAGCCACATTGGAGTACATTGTTATGGTTGGTGCCTTTTTATAAATAATAGGACTGATAAGCCTGCATGCACACACAATTCTTACCTGCTAACAGCTTGCTAGATTTGCGTGCAGAGTATTTGAAAACACATTTCAGACCTTTAGGTCATTTCAGATAAACGGTGTGTACTGAAAGCATAGGCTTTTCAGTAAGAACGTAAATATCTAGCCACCACTGTATTCAGAGAGTTTGCAAATTTTGTAATAAATAGAAAGCAATTTACCGGATTCTCTACTTGTAGTTAATACACGGTTTTCAAAATATTGGAAATTGGGAGTTTTAAAACTAGTTTATTTACAAGATCAGATACTGAAAGATGAAGTCAGATGCTTGAGTGTCGTTCTTTTTTCCATAACTGAAATACGATGGAAAAATAACTGGTACAAATTACTAACTTAGGTATCTTAGTTGTGCATGACTCTATGTGCTACGATAAAATAATTGGTGGCAGTTTCATTTCACAAGATTGCATTTTTCATTTCAAGTTTCTGAATTTGGTTTCTAGGTGATGAAAATGAAGTTTCAGAGTGTGATGTTACTGATGGCTCTTGCAAAGTTTTTAATGAACAAAAGAATAAGCACAATGAGGGGTTAAGAAAAGCTAGAAGACTCCAAAAGGTCAGTTTAACTGGACATACAGTTTGTTAAGCTCTTTCTTTTTCTTGGAGAATCACTGAGTGCCTTTGTATGTACAAAAACAAATGCATTCTCTATGCACTGTCAATTTAAAAAGTTCTCTGACTCTCACTTTCCTTGAAATGTTATGCGAGTGGTGTTCAAAGAAAATACGTATAACCATGGAACTCGGCTTTCTGGTAATTTGTGGTGGCAAGAGTCCATGCCGACATCGTAAAGGAGGTTGGTAAGCCAGCTCAAACTGTTCTAGATGCAAAGCTGCTGATGTAATGTGAACAGATGCCTATCCTTTTTGGAGGAGTTACTAAATGGGGTAGGGGTTTTTGTTTGGTTTATAGTGGGTCATCCCCAGTGGATATTTCTGCAGTATAAAGATTTATGTAATATTATCTTCTACGTTCAGGTAAAGCTAAGTTTATTAACGTACTATTTGAGCTCAGTTTGGATGTTAAAAAAAAAAAAGATAGGATTGGGTCAGCACTGAATCTTTTTTAGATGTTTTTCCCTTGTAAAAGTTTTTTCTAAGTAAATATAAAACTTATCAGGAAAATAAATAGTAGTTCTTTTTATCAGTAAGTAGCAAGTCCTACAATTAAAATGAGTACTGAATTGTTTTGAGAATGGGAAGTCCTAAAGCACTCAAAGATGTCTGAGGTAACTGGAATTTCAAAAAGATTGATCACAGATTTTAATCCTCTTTCATGTAACAGTTCTGAGCAGGTGCAATTATTAGGCTGTTCAGCCATTTAAACATCCTGAAGATGGAATATTAGTCTCCCTGGACCAGTGATCTTCTCTGGGTTAAAATTATTTGACTTCTTGCCTCCATCTTACTGCTTGTTATTTTTCTTAAATATTTGTTCCCTGCTTTTCCTAAATACGTACATATGTATTATTTGTATAACTGATAACTAAGTATTATGTGGACTGTATAAACCGACTTCACTCTAGATCCATGTCCTATAAAAACATAGTAAGATAGTCTACTTTTTAGGCTAAAACATCTATCTAGAATAGTTTCATTTCCTGCCACAGAAATCTGACTAAAGCTGCGAAACGTATATCCACAGACTACAGTCAATGGCTTTTCTTAGGGGTATCTGCAGAAATGGTGCTTGGAGATTCATCAGATTTGTTGGTACTGATTTCTACTCCTGTGTAATTAAACGCTACAGGAGCATTATACAGTAGTGCTAGTTTTGATTCATTTATCTTAAGAAAAGATCCCAACGTAACTGAAGAGAAACAAAAAACAATATGAAGTTGTTTTTTATTGTTCCCCTTTTTCAAACCTGGCCTTGCAGTCAAAGGTGATATTTTTGAATGGTTCTGCATGGTCTTTGCTTGCAAAGCATGCTCTGTGAGGTGTTTAACAGCAGCAAAAGCTAAGCTGTAGCTGGAGAAAATTCCTGTTCAGTGTTTTGAGATAGCTTCTTTCGTCCATCCATTTCAGCTAGACGATAATACAATTTGACTCAGATATCAGTAAAATAGCAGCACATAATTTCTTTCATGTCATGAATGCTTTTAAAAACAATTTTAAAGGTTTCCAGTTGCAGTTTGACTGTGTGAATGCATATAGAGGCAATGTTGGGATTTTTTGATTGAAAAGTAAAAAGAACTTCACAAAAATGTTTTATGTGGTTTAACCAGACAGTCTGACAACCAGACTGTTGCACTGAGAGGTTTTACTTCATTGTCTGTTAATACATATTAAATGTTTGTGACTATGTCTATTTAAGATCTATTTTCCATTGTTTGTATGCATACATACATGCAAAATTTGTAAAGCCAATGTTGGAGATCCCTAGGAAATTCTCAGTGAAGCGATTTTAAGAGGATGTTGTTGTGAACAAAATTAGACTGTGTCTAAATTTTTGTAAAGAATTAAGTTGCAAAACTTGCCTAGTACTAGCCACAGTATGTTGCTGAAGCTTTTTAAAAACAACGAAACATTATAAAAATTTTAATAAACACTTGTTTCCAATGGCTGAAGCTTAAACATCGCAACATTTTGCTAATGTTTGACAACATTTTGCTAATGTTTGTAATTAAGTCAGAAAATTTTTGTTTTTTTCCTTTGCCCAAAGCAAAAAGAGTATGAGAGAAATAGCACAAATATTTAAAAAAAAGTTTTTATTGAATCATAGTATTATGAAGAATTTTCTTATGTTTATGTAAATCTTAAAAGAAAGTTTGTTTAAAATACAAGTGCAAAAGAAATGCCATTTTGTAGCTGGTTTAATGGACTAATGTTTCCAGAAGTGTGACACTGAATTTCTAGACTTTTTATATCTACAAAAGGGAAAAAAAAAACCTTTAAATTATAGTCATTGCAAGTTTTATGCAACTTTGTACTGAATAGTTCCAATATGAGGTTTCAGATCATATTGCTGGTGTTCTGGGAGTCTGTTGTAAGTATAATCTGTTAAATTCATTACTTAGCTGTCTCTGTTAGTTTTTTTCATAGAATAGAGTTTGAAATCTAATACCTCTTTAAGAACATCTTTGATGTTTGCTGAATGTAATTTCTTGACATTGTCTGAATTAATTTAGAGTACTTCTGTTGTAACTCATTCACTATAGTGTACATTACAGTGAACACTACAATTAGAACTCATTTGCTACAGTGAATGCATGTCAGTGGGCATTAGGAGTTCACTATGGGATGGTAAACATTAAGAGCCAGACAAAAATATCTTCAGGAAATATGACCAGGCATAAGTATTAACATTATTTATTTCCATGGTTATTTCAATTTGTCATTTGTAGTTACTTTAATATAAATCATGCTGTACACTGTATTCCTCTGCTGTGCTATTGTGCTATGCGTTTGTTTTCTTCAAAACTTCATGCACGTTGAGTTTCTTGTGTTTTGTTTTAGCTGAAGTTAAAATCAAGAAATACTTTGTTCGGGTACTGTTATATCACAATTTTGGATTACAACTACTCATATTTTCTTTATCTATGCCTATTGTACTCTTAACATGGAAGACTTCATAGAATTATAGAACGGTTTGGCTTGGAGGGAACCTTCAGAGATCATCTAGTTCCCACCCCCCTGCCATGGGCAGAGACAGCTTCCACTAGACCAGGTTGCTCAAAGCCCCATCCA
>Ga0181612_181988_pt1 | contig 17362 bp, 7 predicted proteins | sample HoacroProtozoa21_FD_119630 | JGI IMG/M metagenome (GOLD analysis project Ga0181612, IMG submission 119630) | Hoatzin crop microbial communities from Cojedes, Venezuel. Combined Assembly of Gp0051906, Gp0051904, Gp0051908
CTTAACGGTAGCAGATAGTGTGGTGTAGGTACTCTGGAGTGTAAGATAGTGTTAGTCTTTTTAAACAGTCCAATTTCTTTAACAATATGAAACAATTTTATCTTCTGTGATTTTCCATTGGTGGCTCTTGATACTATGTAGCTTCTTCTATGCACCTTTAAAAGAACTAGTGGTATTCTCGTCTGCAAAATTATTTTGTGAGGTTTAGTCCTGAAGGCATTTTAAAAATAAACTTGGCACACTACATCTAGCTATAAGGAGAAAATTTCTGCGTCTAAAAACCCTCTTGTCTTACAGCTTTTTTCTTTTTACTCTTATATTTATTTAACAGCTCAATTGACTGAAAAGATGCAGTTAAATTGCTTGATACTTAATTGAAGGTGGAACGCTGGAGAACACCGTGCCGGTATGGCTGCGCTGAGCCCTGAGCTGCTGGGAGAGGTGGCAGCTGGCCCCTTCCCATCCAGGGCTTTGGCCAGCCCAGGGAGGTCGATGCAAAATCCCCCCCTGCTCTCCGCTGGTAATTTTTTTTTGCAGGTGTGAGCACCATTAATGAAGAGGTGACATAGGCAGCTGTGCCGCTTTCGGAAAGATCTAGAGCTCAGATTGAGGAGGAGAATTCTGGAAGTGTTGTGTAGCTGCAGCAAGGTGATACCGTGCTGAATGTGAGTGCTGGAGATGACCTGGAAAGGAAGAGAATGTCCTTGCTGTAGCTGTCTGTTGCCTGTAGCGTTTTCTGTCCTGGGAAGAGGATGAGTGAATGAACTCACTATGCTGCAAAAAGTTTCTTGAGCGTTTCAGTTCGAGTTCAGCATGTGTTCAGTACCTCACAGTGTTTTTCTGTGTTAGCTCTTGCTTACCACGTTTCTTAATCTGTTTTTGGATAGTCCCACCATCCTGATTTTTCTCTCGATTCTCTCTGCTGTGCAATTTCAGACTTTGAGTAGACTTCGCCTCTAATCTGTGTCTCTTTTTTTTGCAAATGCTTTTGGCATAACATCAGCATGATACAGCCTTGCAGTACATCCACGGATATAAAACACTTGGAGCAGACTGCTGTCATATTTTTCTCTTAATTCAGTACTTCCATTGCCAGTACCAAATAATCTTTTCCCCTTCACGTTTAGATTCGTATGGTCTCTCAAAGTAACACCCTAATTGGTTACTGTGACCACGTATACTTAGTTAGCACTGTTTTCCACTGTCTCGCTCTTCCCTGTCATAACAGACGCATGAGCTATTTTCTTCATTTTCTTTTTCCTGCCTCAGCCTCATACCCCACCTAACTCCAGCATGTGCAGGAGGTTCGGTTTAATACTGAAAGGTCAACTCTCTGCAGTCGGACAGTAAAACCCAGCTTGTGCTGTTTGCTTTCCTCCCCACTGCTCCCTGATGGGAGCTCCTGGTTGCTTTTTTTTCTCCTGCTATGTAATCATATGAATTGGCTGTAGCTAACCTGCTTATGGGATTAATTAGCATGCTGGGCATATCTTGTTCCCCTGTTTATGAGTGAAAATCCTAAAGCTGTTTCTCTTTCCAAATATTCAGGAAGTTCAGAGCGATGTACAACAGCCCTGAGGTGGATGGTAGGTTGGGAGAGAAAAGGACGTCCTGGAGAGGCGAGAGATGAGCACAAGCACTGGGACAAGTAGCGTTAGCCGGGAGAGGGAATTTATTCAGTGTTTGCATAACCAGTTATGAAACATCACCTGAGTGATGTCCGGGGCAAAGGGGATCCTGCAGTTGCTGACTGATCTTTTGAGTAAAAGAGGAGACCTTGCTTGTTTTGTGTACTTTCTTTTCCTTGAATAAATAAACACAAAACCTTTGTCAAACTCGGCTACCTGAGAGAGTAGGAACTTGATCTTAGTCCTTCTCACTCCCCTAGTCTAACTACAAATATTTATGAAGTTTTGTGTGGTTTTTTTCTTTGAAATGGTAAGATTCTGTAGTATCTTGTATCATACTAGTAGTAGTATTATTAAGATGATATCGTTATGGTAGTTCCTAGAAGCCACACACATTGTCCAAGTCATTTTGTTTAATGACATTTAAAAAAACCCAAACTGCTTTGTAGTATTACCAATATAGACTCATTCATACCAAGTTTTGGAGACTGGGAGATAATAGATGGTGATAGTTACTGATCATCATACTTCACATAAAGGCACAATTTTAGGTCTTGTAAGGGATAAATACACAAGTCATAAGCTCCCATCAGCATTTTGCTCATAATGCCTAAACCTATAGAGAGGTAGCAAAGCAAGGCAGCTGAGTGTTAGCTCTTTGTGTGCATTGTAGATTGTTTACTCTGAGTATCCTTATCCCTAGTTATTCTGTGGCACAGCTGTGCAGTTTTTATTTGTCTTCCAGTGTTTTTTGGTGGTTTCTTCCTGCTCTGCCAGCCATTCCTGACAGCAGTTGCTGTAACCTAATACACAATTTTTAAAACCAGAAGGACAGTGGTCTGTAGGAATTGAGTCCAATTTCTGATCGTGGATGAGTTATTTGTTATTATTTTGTGGAGTCTAATACTTCAGTTATTTCATGTTGCTTTGGGAGGGTGTTTGAATAATTTAATTTTCATACTCCAAAGCAACTTATAAAAATACATTTGATGTAATTTATTTACGTGTAAAACAAAGAAAACTAACTTGTACATTATAGATACAAATGAAGTATCACATTGCACGTAGCTGCCATTAGGGGAAAATGTGCCACTTAAATCTTACTTTGCTAAAGAAACTTGAGCTATGAATTCTGGTTTCTTTTCATTAAGTCTTCAAGTTGATGATAACTTGTGTTTTCTCTCGGAGCAGGACTGAACACTGCCCGTTGTGACTTAAATGATGTTTCTCAGTGTTGGTATAGGCCTGATTCTTAGGTCAGTAGAAGATACAAAATAGACTGAGTGCAAACCTGTGAAGATTAATGCGAAAAAAATTAGTTTGTCAATATCTGTGCTATGTTAGGGAGAAAGTTATGGATGCTATTTTTATTTTTATACTGTGGCACTTCAAGGCTGTATTGTTTCCTACGGCACTCCAAGTTAAATAATTTGTCTTGAAGGTAAATGGTGTTCAGAAGAGTATTCTCCAGTACTTCATTCTGTGGCAGCCACAAGTTAAATTAGATGATTCTTATTTTTAATATGAAATCACCGACTTGCTTCTCTCCCATCATTCCTATGTCCCTCTGATACCAGCAGTTCTGCTTTCCTTTTATAATTTAAATGAAAACTAGTTAAATTTTAGTTATAACATTTATTCAAATACCAAGGCAAGTGTATGTATAAAGCTTTCAGTAACAAATTGTCCCTTTCATGACCAAAATAAAACCAAGGAAGGATATTCAGAACAACAATGGAGCAACCTCTTAAATACCACCTGGTCTTCAAAAAAATGAGAGATAACAAAAAAAAACAAACAAAAAACTCGGTGGGCTTGTGCGTTGTTTTGAAAGGTTATGCTTGACTTGTTTTAGACTGACAGGGAAGGTAATTACTGTGTGCAGGTTCCTCCTGAGCATCTTGCCTGTCACTAGGCATTTGTATTTTGGAAGCTCCTGTTTGAACACCTCACTTCACCCTTTTACTGGAGCACGGTGCAAGGGCAGTAGCAGCCTCCTGCAGGAACGGCACAGGGCTCTGTCAGTGCTTTGAAAGCACTGGGAAATAAATAGGAAGTCAGGATGTGTATCTGAGAAGCACCTTATTACATGGCTCTTGTCATTAATGTTGCCAGGTCTGTTCAGCTGCACTTGTCCACAGCCTGGCCTTGCAGGGGTCTCCTCCGGTTCCATCGCCAGCTTTTCCCAGATCTCGTGGCACTGAGCTGCTTCCCCAGGCAGGTTTGTGTATTTGCAGACTTCCTGCATCACACGCTTTGAATATCAGGTTCACACAGATGGCTTCTGCATTGCACTCCCATTTGGCTGGGCTGCGATATCTGTTCCTCTCCCAACCCTCATGTGATGCCAACCAAGGCATCTGATGTGTACGACTGTGGTGCTGGGAAGAGTCAATGCCAGTGTGGCACCCCCAGGTAGCCCAGAGGCTTGCTCTGAGTCTTTCCCATGTGTCGCCCCTCGACTGTCGTGCGTCTGAACATTTATCGCACATTAAAAGAGAAGGCACTTGAAGATTGTGTGATTTTTCTTGACTTTGATCTTGTATGATTTGGCAACATTCTGGCAGAAGGCAGAAAAAGAAAAATGTGGTTAAATCTATTATATGGAAGAAAAAGTCTGTTAGAAGAGCACTGTTTTGAGTGACTGAAAACATGGGACTGCACTCTTAGGTGAAACTTTGCTCAAGGTTTATTTTGTAGCTCAAGAATTCATGTTTTGAGATTTTATTTTTTAATGCAACTTAGTCAAAAACATTTTATTTGTACTTGTTACTGCTAGAAAAAACCTTTTGAATTTTATTCTTGATATTGAAAGAAGTGGTACTTTCATTCTCTTCTTGAAACACTTTGGCTTTCTTTTAAGTAATAAACCCAGGCTATTTGTGTTGTTTGTTCATTTTTTCCTTCTGCTTTTACCAGGCGTTAGAAACATTCTTTAGAATTTCCTTTTAGAATTCCACTTTCAGAATTTCCTTTGCCTGCCTTCTGCGTATCTGCAATAGAACTTGTAAGCCTTTTTCACTCTATCTATTCTGTAGTTTTTGTTGCTGTAACATAATTCTAATTCTTGTTTCCTTAAGAGCAAAACAGACCACAAAACAGTTATGTTCTCTGGGAAGGCTCAGGTGTGAACCTAATGGACAAAGGCATCCTAAAGCCTAACTTGTGCTGGCCTTTTTTCTTCTACAGATTTACTCTGTCTAGTTTTTCTTCTGTGAATTTGCATAGCTAACTCCTCAGGGGAGGACCAGTTTAATTTTGCAAAGTGATTAAGCCCTGCTCGTATTTTAAATAACCTAATGTAATTTTAAGACACAGATACATCTTAATCAGTAAAAATGCAATAAGCAGTAATACATTGATATGTACCAGAGAAGTTATGCCCCCGTCATTTTTTTTTTTTTTTTGTAAACTTCCAGGAGCAACTGCTATATTCTTGTCACAAGATTTGATATTTCTTTGATTTAACGTTAAAAGCAGTTTGTGCTTTACTGATTACAGCTGTTCAAGACTGACTGGTTTTGCTGGGCTGGAACTATGGGGAGTGCTTGGCTTGCTGCCTGGTTTTCAGCAGCTTGTCATGGACAGATGTTGTGCTGTCTCCTTCGGAGTGTTTTAAAGCTGCTCAAGTGAATTCTTCAGACAGCACTTATAAATCCACAAGCAGGCTTTTGCGGGCTAATAATTTAAAATGTAAGGCTAAAAATTTAAAATCTCAAATGGCATATTTGACATGGTATTCAGTGGGAGCACACAAAGTCCGTGTCAGCCTTTGCTAGTTTAAAAATGTACTCAGAAAAAAAAGTAAATACAAATTCTAATAAACTCTGGTGATTATGTAAGATTATGGAACAGGAGAATATACGACTCCTCAGTGAGAGGAGCATGTTGCTCTACTTTGCAATGTGTCCATAAGATACAACTCTGAATATTCAAGCTTTGAACATGCAAGTGATTGTCATAGATTCACTATGCATAGTATACATAATTCCAGATTCATGTGTATAATTGAAAAAGTAAAGTGATTTGCATGTCCATAACTACTAGGAGAAATTTGGAATATAAATCAAGTCAGACTGCCATGTCAGTCATAAAAGCTGTCAGCATTTCATGTAATTATAACTTCGGAAATGTGAGCCTAGAGTATATTTGTTTAAAAATTGCTGGAGTCTACTGTTCTGTACCAGGATATTTTCAAGCCAGTAGCAGGAACTCTGTTTGTTACTGAGCTAAATTAAATTCTAAATTGGACCACGTGGGGGTGGTTTTGTGTATTTTATATCCAAAACTTTCTTAGGATGCGAAGTTGAATACGGGTATGCTTGATACTTGTTTTTTTTCTTAACCTTTTGTATTCTGCTCATCTGGAGAAATTGCTGTGAGAGGGAAGGGGTAAGTATATAAGGAGGAATTGGAAACAGTGGCTTAATGTAAAATTTCACTTAGCCAATTTGGTACTAAATTGTTTAGAAGTATTTTCCTGCTCCATGTCTTTCATCCTTTTATTCTGCTTTAATGGTGTTTACCATCCTGATATGTTTGTTCTATTCTGGGGATGGTCTGTAGCTGCGTGTCAGCCACTGAAGTAAGGCTTTTGTCAAGTAGATTAAAAGGACCAAACTGTTCAAGTTAATAGAAGTGACTCCAAGAGAACAGAAAATACTTTCATTAGAAATTACAGCTCGTTTTTTGTTTTCTTCCCTCAGTATGCTACTTGAATACATCTTATTTTCTGTAGTTGTCCCTTTCTCTTTGATTTTTTTTTTTTTCCATGATAGGATGTATAGGGATTTTGTGTAAATGTGCTATGTGTTCTTTAGTGTCCACTGAAGGCCGCAGGAAAAGAAGGTAAAAGTGATCTCAGCCATCCTTTATTTAGCTTTTTCCATGTGAATAGAGATGAAGGATGATCCTCAGGTTGAACTAAACCGAGTAATGTGCATTTGCATTGTGTGTGGTCCCTTAAGGGGATTTAAAGGTGTTTAGTTTTTTTTTAAAATGCATTTGTCCTCACAGCACTTTTGTTAGTGGGCTCTTATTGCCACTGTTGCCCATGAAGAATTGATTTATAAAGCAGCACAATATTTTAGCTTGAATTTTAGCAAGTTTTGGCACAGTGCATTGAATTGCAAAGTTGAGAGTAGTGTGTTTAGTAAGGGGGCATCTGGAAGTTCAGCACCAACTTATGCAGAGACTACAATATACAGTAGCCTGCAAACAAAAAAAGTGGTTAATCACACATTTGCACGGAATTAGCCTCTTTCAATATGATCATGGTGTATTTACTTTGTTTCGTCATACCTAAGACTTAGGTCAGTATTCTCAAATACAGAATACTTGATGACTTAGAGATGAGATGCAGGTATTTTTGTAGCTGAAACCTGGTAGCAATGCTGTTGATGCATGAGGTGGAAGAAAATCTTGCTTCCTATCTCATAACTATTATTTTCTAATTTCTGTGATAACATATAATAAATTTATTCAGTCCCTGGCAGTGTTCAAGGCCAGGCTGGATGGGGCTTTGAGCAACCTGGTCTAGTGGAAGGGGTCCCTGCCTGTGGCAGGAGGGTTGGAACCAGGTGATCTGTAAGGTCCTAACGTGAACAATTCTATGATTCTTTGTTCCTTATAGATACGCCCATGGATCTATACATGGAGCTGAGGAGAGACGTGAGATTTTTATCTTTTTCTTTAAAGGAGTGTGAAGTGCTTGAGGGAGTTGCAGGATACACAGGGTGTGTGAAGGGGCATTTGGTGCTGCTCCTACCCCAGAGCTGGGTGAAACGGGCTGAGGGAACTCAGCCTCCTGTGGTGATGATACGACAAAATGTTCAATAGCTTGTTTCACTAATCAGTATGTTTCTTTTCTGTATAGTACTTAATGGAATTTACATAGCTTTTATCTTTCAATATACAGACTCGTGTCTGGGGCTACACTATTGGTTATGCTAAGGTTTGTCTTTTCTATGCAACCTATAACCTCTATAGTACTTTTGGAGTTTGGAACTAGGCACTGCTAGGATAGGGACCTGCTGTTATGGTCTAAAATGTATGTCTTCATCTCTTCCAAGCTTTTAAACACAAATTAAATTTGAATTGGCTCTTTTATACATAGAAGAAAGTTACAAATCTGAGTTCATCAGTTTGACTCATCCTCCACTCATTTCCTGATTTCCCCAAAGAAATCCCTTTCCCTTATGTACTTCTTTCTTCCTTCAAACTTGTGCAATTACAAATGACGCTGACGCACAAGATGTATTAATGCAGCAGTACATTTTCCTTTCCAAATGTAATCCATGTAGAATAATGAAAAGCACAGGCTGATCTCATTTGTGATAGATGTGGTGTTAGCAAGAGATCATTTCATCTCCTGTCCTTGATGAAAATTAGGCTGTCAAAGATACTAGTTGTCCATGTGTTAGCAGATGGGTTTCCTTGGCTCTAAATGTCACCAAGTCTTATTATGGTAATGGCTCAAGGAAGAAATTGTGGAGAATAGGTTGTTATTAGCTAAGCAGAATCTAACAATGAAAAAGCATCCTGACAAAGTTTATTTAGAAAGATGTCCCATCATCTGTAGTTTGTCATCTTTTGGGTTTTACAGTTCTATGGAAGAAAACAAAAGGTGCAAAGATGCATTTAAGGAAAGTAAAAGCCTCCCCCTTGTACTTCATTTTTAATATCCACTATAATGAAGCCTACCTAAAGTTAGTTTGTGTAGCAGGTAATTGATAGTTTTGATTAGACAATTCTCTTCCAAATCAACTTTAATTAAACATCCTGGGAATTAGTTTTATGCCAGCTGATTGCAAAATTGTTAATGTAGTTGTGGTTTAACTTGAATATCGCTAATAAACAGTGTGGTTCATTTTAAATTTGAATCTGTCCCAGATTCATAGTAAAACGTTTGTTAATTCTGATCTCAAATGGTGCATAAAGTCTTCCAAGTTTTGTGTTTAATTTTTTGTGTTAATTTATGAAAATAGCCACCATAAGGTTATGCTTTAAAATATATACAGAACTCTGAATGCTTTAAAATATATATATGAACGCTGAATCTGAATGTTACAGATGGTTGAGTCTCTGCATTCCTCCTATCATGAAGTAAGCATTAATACATGGCTTTAGGATTGAGTACAAGTTTTGAGTATCTTCTACTTAACAAGTCCTTCGAGATGGTAACTGCACACAGGGTAACTGAATCTGAGTAACAAAATGTTTTGTGAGCAACCTTTGCTTAACCAGGGAAGACTGAATGTGCACATCAGACTGTCGAATATATACCTCCTGCAGCCAAGAAATGCTGAACTTTATTCAGCATTTTGACTGCACCACCAATGAGCCCTGAAATTGGCAACCGGATCAATACACACCTGGGGTACCCTTGCTCCCCAGAGGAGGAGCATTGATGTTTTAAAAAAAAAAAAAAAAAAAAAAAGCATCTCCAGCTTCATAACTTCAGAAAACAAGGGGACAATAGTATGAAATGCAAAATATAACCCCACAATTGTCTGAACTGACTTGCTAACAAAAGTAGTAGGACTGGAAGGAACGAATAATGAAAACTTTAGTAAGGAGTATCCTGCATTCATCTTTTGCTTTCTGCCTAGTAATGCCTAAGTATCTTGTGGTGAATTTGCTTTACAGTGGTGGCTTTTTTTTTTATTTAAACTAACCAAACAACTCCTCCAACAAAATAAAACACACGTTACAAATCCTATGTCCCTCCTGTGAACCTCGTTTTCTCTCAAGCCTGCCTCTGCTGTTAGTGGTCCCCTGGTCTGTGGCAGGCAGGATGTGAAGTGACTTTGAGAAATTGTCACAGGCTTCTAGCTAAGGAAGTTATGCACAATTAACATCTTACAAAATTTCTGAAAATGCCAGTTTGAAGATTGGGAGACCCTTTTAAAGGTCCTCATCCCCCCCTCCTATTTTTCAGGATGATGATGGAAAGTCATTTTGTAGTCAGGATTCCGGGGCTGAAGAAACAGGTCTTACACTGGTACTTGGAACGTCAGAGACATCTTGTAATAACTCTGTGCTGGATCTGGCTGGCATGGAGCTGTGACCTTAACTTTCCGCATAGCAGCTGGCATAGAGCTGTGCTCTGCATTGGTGGCTAAACCAGTGCTGGGAAAGCAGCAAAAAAGGTGAGAAGGCTGGGGGTGGGCAAGAGTCTGGGAGGGGACACAGCTGGGACAACTGACCCCAGCTGACCAAAGAGATATTCCATGCCGTATGACACTGCTCAGCAGTGAAAGCTCAGGGAAATCAGGAGGGATTGGGTGGATGTTTGTCGTTATGGCATTTGTCTTCACAAGCAAGAGTTACCCATGCTGAGGCCCCACATCCCAGAAGACGCTGGACATCTACCTGCTGATGGAGAGCAGTGAAGGAATTTTTCTTTGCTTTTTTGTATTAAACTGTCACTACCTCTATTCATAAATCTTTTTTCTGCGCTCTATTTTCACCCTATCCCCTGGCAGAGAGGAGTGGGCAAAAGGCAGGGTTGGCTGCTGGCTGGGGTCAACTCACCACAAACTCCTTCACGGGGCAGCTGGTACTGGATAGACTCAAAAAGCCATTGCAGATGGAAGATGAATATGAGGCCAGACCTGTTTTGTGACCTAAGAGGACCTAGTCTGCTGCTTGGAGGGAGGGATTTACCAAGAGAGTTGCAAGGTAAAGGATGCTTAAGCATCTTTAAGTGGTTTGCGTAGCTGGTTAGGATGCTAGTGATAGAAACCAGTATGTGTGATAGCTTGTTCTGTGTTCTCCAGCTCTCCTGGTCCTCACCAGGCTAGTGGTGTTGAAAGTGCAAGATGGGCTTTTAAACTAAGTTCATGACCTCTCTGGGGAAAAAACAGTGAGGCTGTGTTTTTTTCAGAGCGACTGTGAAAATGGGCTGCTGATGCTAGTGGTATCTGCTGTTGCTTTTTAGAAAGGCTTTGTGTGATGACCCAATGCCACTCTGACGATCAGACTGTCCTTAAGGTCAGCTGAATGGATAAACTCTATTGGAGAGACTATGTCTAAGGATTTAGAAATTTGTGACTTTGGAATATTGTCTGTGTAACCTGTATTTACAGAATGAGTGTTACAGAATGAAAGAATTATGTATTAATTTTTCAGTGGAGGGTATTATCATTAATTACAGGCTCTCTCATGAGCAAATTGATATAATCTGTCTGTGGAACTGTTTTTCTGCATGGGTAAGCAGATGCATTAAACTATAAACAGAGCTGTATCAGGGCTTCTACTTTAACATGGAAAAAATTAGAAGTTAAAGTTGGTGAGCAGATTCAACATTAAATAAGATTACCAGACTGTCAGATAACTGTTTAATGCAGAATGCAGATAATCATCACTCAGTATCTTAACACCTCCTGAGATAAATGGGATACTCAATGAATTTTAGTGCTCTGTTCAAGTTCGCTTTAAAAAGAACCAGATGCGGCTTCATCAGTTTTTACTTGCGGGAATTATGGTACCATGTTGCTACATATCAGAACAATTAGAGATGTACACTCAGTGAAGTTAAAATGGCATATTTACAAGATGTAAATGCAGTTCTGTGGTTGTGAAGTCCAGGAACTAAATAGCTGAATTAATCTGGCAGAAGCAGAGTTGAGAGAAATTACTAAAAGCCAGAAAAGGAAGTCTGCAGGACACTTTCTTCATTGCACTGGTTGTTGTAGACTTACTGACTGGCAAACAGGGCGGTTCCAAAGGCTCTCATTAGCCCTGGGAAGGGCTGACAGTTACAGTGGGCGAATCTGCTCGTCAGACGAGTCCATAATAGCTAAACAATACTGTGAACATTTTTCTTGTGTTTCTGCTGTTTGCTGTCAATACCTTTTACATATTGATGAAAAAAAAAAAAATCACTTGGCAATCTGTAATCTCTGGCTGGTTTATTAATGCTGTAATTTTTTTAAAGGTGTGCATAATGAGAGCACCTTAGGATGCTAGGAAGAATGTTAATAGCCAGCCTTGAAAAAATATCTACTATCAAGTGCAGTGTTCAAAATACAATGTTTGTTTTACAGATGTGAATGATGAACTACAATTTTTTAGTGACAATTAACTCATGAAGCCAAGAAAGAATTCTTATTAGATGCTGCAGTCACAGGTAATACTTCAGCATAGTCCCAAATGAATCTTGTGACACTTTTATTCAGACTTGGACTGTTTTGTTCATCTTAATTGCATGCAGAACTTAAGTATTTACTGTGAATTAGGAAGACTGTCCCACCTCCTCTTGATCTTTCTCTTTGAAAATGGTATTTATGCTATCAGTCAGAATTAGCGCGCTCTCTGTTGCATGGTTATGCTTGAGACTGCATGGTGACCTGCTTGAGAGACTGTATCTTCAGATATATATTTCAGTTCAGAACTGATTTTGAGAAGTGTCATGTCAATGGGTCTGGATGTGTTACTCTAAGTTGAAAGCCTTTCAAATGCACAGTAAATACCTAAACCCTGTTTGACACCTTAGGAACGTACTGACAGCAAGAGTCATGAACAGGTATAAAAAAATCACAGGATGTTCGGGGTTGGAAGGGACCTCTGTGGGTCATCTAGTCCAACCCTCCTGCAGAAGCAGGGACACCTACAGCAGGCTGCACAGGACCTTGTCCAGGCAGGTCTTGAATATCTCCAGAGAAGGAGACTCCACAACCTCCCTGGGCAGCCTGTTCCAGTGCTCCATCAACTTCAGAGTGAAGAAGCTCTTCCTCATGTTCAGACGGAACTTCCTGTGCCTCAGTTTGTGCCCAAAAACTTTCCACAATCCCCTCTCACCTGGCTTTGTTAGCATCTCACTCCATTTCCTGGAGGCTGTGTGGGAGCTGCTGTGCTGTTTTCTGCAGAGAAGCTCAATACAGAGGTTGAAATTTGTTTCCCTGGACAAGACCACTAAGTTTCCTATGCCTTAGAGTTGTACTCGGACAACAAAAAAGAATTCAGAAATCTGCTAAGAAGAATGATCTAATGTAGTTGTAATACTGTTTTTCTTCTCTCCTCAGTTGTACCATTCAAATGCTGGGGGGTATTGGATGACTCAGAGTCCAGTGAAGTATGCCTCCTCTTTCAAGCATCAAAGTAAAAAGTGATTTTGTTACCTCATGCTCCTATCTCTCTCACTTTCTGTTTCTCTCTCATTTTCTTCCCCACTGCCTTTCTGCTTGATATAGCATGGCTAGCTGGGAAGCATACATGAACACTGGACATTAGGATCCTGAAGGTCAAGTGCATAGATCTCCACATATCAGGAAGCATAATTCACTTCTGGATGTGAACAAAATCTGTGCACAGCAACCGTGTTAGAATAGACATATTTTTAAACAGATTTGTCATGTTGATAAAAGCATTAGAAGATATCCAAACCATATCTGAACCAGAAATGCATATGATTTTATAGACTTTGTGACTCGGTTCAGTTTTGCAATCCTTGCTAATGTTATGTAGTTATGTGTTGTTAATTCTTAGTGTGCTTCCAGCTGTAATCACTCGCACATAAAAAGTCAACTGCTACAAAGCTGGCATACTTCTGCTGTTAATATTCTGAACCCTAACACACTCCACATGGGCTACTCCCACGCCATTGTCAAATCTTTGTTCACAACAGAGCTGTGTGATTAATTAATTTTCCAGGACATCCATAAAACTTGAAAAGGAATCCTTCTTGAATGAAGTAGTGAGAGTTTTTTATTACTATCACCAAAACAAACAATCCCTGCCCCAGATTCCATTCTTGGCCCAAAACAGTATTTTTGTTCTAACTCAAGACAAAAAAGAAAAAATATTTAAGTATATTTAACAAAAGAAAACTAGTTGGTGGACTTAAACAGCAGTCACAAATTAACAATGGCTTCCGTGTTACAAAATGATGCATATTCATAGCATTTCCCTAAGACTGTGGAAGGGTGTATCTTTATGATCCTGCTCTGCTTCAGGAATTTCAAATCTGAGAATGTTCTCAATCATCATATTTTATACCCAAGATAGAGCTAGTTCAGATCTCTTCTAGTAACATTATTTTATTTTGTGTAAACTACTTGGGTATTCTTTGGATCAAAGACTGTATATCACAGCTCTAGAATAAGTACACTAAATAATGTGCAGCCGATGAGTCCTGTTTTATGCTTCAGTGAACATCTGAGTGTTCTGTGTGGAGCTTAAAACCTCTTAAATGGACAAACTGAGAAAAATAGCTTAGAAATGTTACCCAAGGCAGTCTTGAGAGTTAAGAGCTCAAATTATTGCTCTTACACAAATGTTAGATTTGCATTTGGCATTTGTGCAACCTATTTTAGCACTTTATCATCAATTTCTGTTGTTGGGAAGGTATTCAGATTGTGCATGAAATTCTGCTTATTCTAGAGTGCATCTGAAATATAGGAGACTGGGTTTCCTCTCTGTGTTCCAAGTCAGCAGAACAACCTGCACCTGAGTTTTTGCACTCAGTATAGATCCCATAACTCAGCTATACATACATTCTCTTTCTTTTTCCTCATATGGTTACAAAACTGTACGGCAGCGTCATGGAGAACAGCCAGCACACAGACTCCATTGTTGCTCGTGAATCCTGCAAGTCCCTTGAAACTAATATAGAATGGGGTTTCTTTCAAGATTAGAGACACAACCCTGAGAGTTTATATTCTGTCACTCCATATTTTCATGGCAGAAATCCATAAGGAGTTAATATCTTCTGTCTGTGGAGAAGGGGATGATACAGTTTACTTTCTTTTTTTGTAGGTCTTCATAAAAGTACTATGTCAAATGTTCAAAAACCTTAAGATCCAATCCTGATGTAACCTGTATTGGTGCAGATTTGGAACCACTTTGCTGCAGTTTCAGTGACAGAACTACGCCAATAAATTTCAGCAAGTTCCTGGAAAAGTGCATTACTTAAGAAAGAAAAATACAGTCTAGTCAGCTCATCCTCCACAGCTGTCTCTTCTAAAAGAATTTTTGTTTGGCTATGTTATACTAATAATTTAAATAATATGCAGGAATACTCTTAGGCAGTTGAACTTGACTGTCTCTATTGTCAAGAAGTTAGACTGTTTCCTAAGATTATTTTAGAAGGTGTCAGTTGTCCACTTGGAGAATTTCCAGGCATATTCAGGAGCTGGAACTTCTTCTGGACTAGTCACAATAGTTTGTATAGAGTCAGCCTGTCTAGAGGTGAAGATGCGGATGAACACACATGCAGACTGTCCTCTGACACCTGGCCTCTGTGACCAAAATAGATTCCAGAATATGTTTAATTTGATAACTAAATTAACAGGATAAGGTCACATTCTGCATCAAGAAGTCAGCTGAAAATTTTTATTCCTTCATTGTAAAAAATTTAAGACAAACCCAAAAGTTTCTGAAGAAAAATTTTTGGAGATTATATAACTGTGGAATGCAAGACTTTTTAGTGGCTGCAAAAAAGAACAGAGAGTCTATTTTTTTGTAATGCAATTAACACTGCTGCACATCTTATGGTCAGTCAATGCTCTTGAATACACAGGTGTGAGAATGTAGTGGCTTCAGTAGGCATTGTGTTGGTGTCTGGAGGACAGAAACAACCCTCTTAATGATCTTATGGATGGATCTCAGTAATCATGTAATAGCTGAAGCATAATCATTCTTTCTATCATTATATGAGATAAATTACAAAGGAAATATATAAAAATATGTTTAATTTAGTCTAATTTACCACCCCTGTTGTCTATTCTTTCTTCCCTTCCACTGAGAAGGCAATAAAAGGAAATGAAGGGAAAGTCACTGATGGAGCTGTTATAAGAAACACTTCTGCAATGCTTCAGTCCTACAATAACACTTGGACAGCACATCATTCTATTATCCTCTCTGTTGTTTCCTTTAACACTCTAAAAGCAGAGAAAAAGCCTTAATTTGATGCTAAAACAACAGCTTTGTTTATGTCAGCCAGAAGAGGAAGCTGATGTATTTGTAGGAATAAGGCTATGTTTTGATTCTTACAAGATAAATATGAAATACCTGTATGGACAATAAATGTCTGATTTACAGTGATATAAAAGAGAACTCATGAACCATTAAAGAAGTGAGTCTTTTCCCGTTGAAATAAAGGATGTCCATGCACTTCAGGACATCAGCAAGCCTCAACAACAGTCTGGTTATTACATCTGTTCACATCCATATTCTGTAGCCATGCTGAAATTTTGTTTTGTACATTCAAGGCTCTTGGCCTTCAGAAAGCAATCTTGTTTATCGTAATATAATCCTGTTGCCTACTTATAGAAAGATTCTTACTGGATTAGGTTTCAACAGGGTCAGCTGAGCCATGTTTTCTGTGCACCAGTCGCTTTCATGGCTGCTGCAATATGTGAAATAATTCACACATTTCCTTGGAAGGCTCCTACTTGTCCTGTGACCATATTACAGGTTGCACCCTCTGTATGTTTTAGTTCTGAATCTCTGTGTCCACTCATGATTGCTCAAGTTCAATCATTTGAAGGGAGGGGTGGAAAACAAAAGGTTAGCTAATCTGTTCCCGTTAAAAAATGTAGCAAAGATGTGTCTAAAATGCTTTGAATATTTAATCTCTGATGTTGAAACAGACTTCTGTAAGTAAACCTGGGTTTAGGAATCACCTTGGCATCTCCAAAAAAAGAAAATATTAATAAAACAACTTCTTCTGAAGCCATGTGAGAAAATAGCTGGAATGAGGTCAAGTCAATGACCTCTTGCTCTTTTATTGCTGCCATCATGTTTTTGTAAACCTTGTGGTGATTTACACTGTAGTCCAAGGCAGCTGCCCATAGCTAGTGTGTAAGGAGGAAGAGAAGGAAAAAAAGTCAGTAAGGGGTTAAATTGCTTTGTCTAACAAGAGAGAAAACTACATACTAAATTTTATATGCACACCTTTTGAATTTCTTTATGAGTCTTTATGACCTACCTTAAAGCAATGCGTGATACAGTAGCAGCTGGCTTTGTTGAACTCTGTGACTGAGGTTACATATGTCATTTATAGAGAAGGTACGGCATTTCTAGATGATCCTTTTTAATTTTGGTCTCACTACAGATAATTTTTAAAATTGGTGCAATAGTAAGATGATAGTGTCTTTTTGATACACCTTGCCAAAGTGTTTAAAATATGTTTTTTAGTCCTCCTCTGAGTATCAAAGTCTGGGACAGAAAAAGATTGAAACAAACAGAAAATATTTGAAAAATTAGTATTCAAGACTCATTAAATGATCGAAAGTTCTGTGTATGCAATTCCACTTGACTTAATTTGGAACTTAACCCTAACCTTAAACCCACATTTCATTAGTCTTGTTTTTATCTTTAAAGAGGAAACCACACACTCACCCCCCAAAAAAGCAACCCCTCCCCCCAAAAAAAACCACTCCCCCCAAAAAATTGAACTAACCAACCCAAAAAAGCCCTATATACAATTAAAACACAAAATATTAGAATGATGATAACTTTTGTTACTGCAATATTGCCTTTGTATTTATGTTGGAGTTTTAACAAGGCATGAAATGCTTTTAAGCACTTACCAAAATTAATAAAACTGTGAGGTTATAAAGGAACACAAAGCAATGGTGCTGCAAGATTTTTGAAATTTTTAAGTCCTTTATCACCCTCCAATTTTCGAAGCTGTACTGGAATGCCAAACATGAACAGAACAGTTTCATCATAGACTGTACTTTTATTTCCACTTGTCTTTTCATGTAGTGCTTCGTTTTCCCCAGAAA
>Ga0181612_128267_pt1 | contig 17361 bp, 15 predicted proteins | sample HoacroProtozoa21_FD_119630 | JGI IMG/M metagenome (GOLD analysis project Ga0181612, IMG submission 119630) | Hoatzin crop microbial communities from Cojedes, Venezuel. Combined Assembly of Gp0051906, Gp0051904, Gp0051908
ATCGCTGCAAGCGCCATACTCCAAGTAACCTTTTATGTTGTATTTCTCAGCTGTAATCTTAAATCGTTGTATGAACGTCACCGCATTCTCAAAGTAGCGAACGTTCATTCCAAACAGATTATCGTGTATACTTATCTCCTTCCCTTTAGTCTGCAGTGTACCAACTTTCTCTGCACCCTCACACTGTTCCACATTCAATGTTGCAGATGTAGGCCCACCCTTGGCCAAATTAGTGGAATAGACGTGCCAACCTGCATCTATCTTGCCCTTAAAGACCACCTCCATTTCATCAGCAGACACCTTATTCTGCTGAACAGTAAATGTCACCGGCTCCTGCGCATTGGCGGCAGACAATATTATGAAACACAACAATATTATCGAAACAATCTTATTTGTGTTCTCTGAAAGTTTTATAATATAATGCATCAAACAAGTCTATAAACAAATCAATATTCTCTATGGATATCTCCTCTATCATCGCTGTTAGCGTTGCAAAAGTAATAATTTTTCTCTAATTATCAATAATCCATTGTCAACTATCATTTGAAAAAGCGGTATTTTGTGCCGGAAAATATATAATTTTGCAGCGAAAAAATCAACAAAAGTAATGATAAGCACAAATAAAGACAACCAAGAGGAGATGCTGCCCGTTGTGGATGAGTCGGGCAACATAATTTCCTCTGCCACGCGCGGCGAGTGTCACAACGGCTCACACCTACTCCACCCTGTCGTCCATCTACACGTTTTCAACAGTCGCGGAGACCTCTGTCTGCAGCAGCGTCCGATGTGGAAGGATATCCAACCCGGCAAGTGGGACACAGCCGTAGGCGGACATGTAGACTTAGGAGAGGATATTCTCACAGCACTACGACGCGAGGCGCAAGAGGAAATAGGGTTCCATCTGAGTGGTCTCGCTAAGACGGCCGAAGAAGCGAAAGATGGCCTTGCTTTTCCCGTATGCCATTACGTGTTCAATTCTGAACGAGAGTCGGAGTTAGTATACGTTCATAGCACTATCTTCGACGGTCCACTCTCTCCTTCAGACGAAGTAGATGGTATACGTTTCTGGAGCAAAGAAGATATTGCCGCTAATCTGGGCAAAGGAGTCTTCACTCCGAATTTTGAACAGGAATACATACGCTGCTTTGGCACAATAGATTAATTATTAGATACCATCAGCAGTACAGAATTTGCAACCTTTATTCAGTCAATGACTTAATGAGAAAATTGGTAGCAATACTTATTGCTGCATCAGGATTAGGATTAAAGCCTCCCTATTAATCGGATACTATTTAAACAATCAAGTAGTAAGTAACAGAACTATTTGAATAAAGACGACACGCCTGATTGTATTAGCAGACAGTTGTCTACGTTTAGCATACATTCTACGTTGTCTTTATTCACTCGAACTAAAGTGGCAGCAGGTAATACCTGGGCCATTTTTTCGAATGGAAACCTTATTATAGAGGGAGTATTAAAACCTACGCCTAATTCAAGTAAAACGACCTTGGTGTCTTTTAATGTATTAAGAAAATCGAGATATCGTTTTTGAGACTCCTCCCATTGCTCATTCTCAACGAAATAGCCATCAACCCGCACGTGTACAGCCATCGGTTCCCCACAACGCGGACATCGTGGAATAAGGTCTGATGGTATTCGACAATCACATGTCTCAGCCACCATTTGTTTCACCAATGACTCATTGTAATACAGTTTATCATGGCATCGTTTTGAGCACTGCAAGAAACCGTAATCACCTTGCACCTCAAAGAGTCGTTGCACATTGAAACCTGATTTACGGAATTGTCCATCCACGTTGGTTGTTATTACGAAATAATCCTTATCCTTCACAACGTCAAAAAGTTGTTGATATAAAGGCATGGCTCCAGGACGATAGCGGATAAAGTCTATATGTCTCGCCCAACAAGCCCAATATTCCTCCTGCGTTTGAAAAGGATAAAAACTTGATGAATACAAGTCTGTTATACCATATTTGTGTATAAAGTCAACAAACTCCCTTTCAAACTCAGGACCATCATATAGTAATCCGGCAGCAGTAGAGAGTCCAGAACCTGCACCAATAATGATTTTATCAGCGGCCGTTATTAACTCCTTTGCTATCTGAACCTTGTCGTAATTACTCACTAACGATGTTTTGTTGGAGTAATTTTTTGTAAATATCTTTGTCAACATCTTTGAATACATTAAAGATTACATGTTTGATATTCTGTGCTTTTGACATAAACGTTTTAACCTCGTCAACGGCTATCTTTGCTGCCAACTCGTTGGGAAAATGGAATTCCCCCGTGGAAATACAACAGAAAGCGATGGAGCGTAACCCTTGTTTTTCTGCCAACGACAAACAATTGCGATAACTATCAGCTAACAGTCGTTGCTCGGTGTCATTAGGGGTATCTCCGTATATTATAGGACCAACAGTGTGAATAACATATTTAGATGGTAGATTATAACCGTTTGTTATCTTTGCCATACCGGTAGGTTCCTCATATCCCTGGCCTTTCATTACTTCAGCACATTCTAGTCGCAGTTGCACTCCTGCTGCCGAATGGATAGCGTTGTCTATGCATCCGTGTAAAGGAATAAAACACCCAAGCATTCTCGAATTTGCAGCATTGACAATAGCATCAACCTTCAGACGGGTTATATCTCCTTGCCATATTTCAATACCCTCTCCGTCAAGATTTACTACACTTTTTTCTTCTAGCTGATACTGCAACTCTTCATCTTGAGCTGACAGAAATTCAGTCGTAACAGGTTTAGGTTCCCGTACATTCATCAAAGCACGAAACAAACGTTTTTTGTCAGTAATGTCAGCAGGGATCCTAATACCCTGTGCTTGAGGGACATCCTCTATAAGTCTGGATATCAACCAATCTAATCTTTCACTTCTGCTTGCGTAAATCATAATATTCATTAATTGGAGGTGTCGGAGTCAAATCGAAATACCACAACGCATCTGGAACAATTTTAAAATAGACCAATTGTTTGTAGTCCGCGTAAAGACGTTGCAGTATCGGGTTTTCATTATATATAGTCTTACCCATCGCATCATCAACATCGAAATCAGTTTTTCCTGCCACGCGTACAAAGATATTATCTTTTGACGCAGTAAACTCTACATACGGATTCTCCTTGATCTGACTATAAACATGTTTCTGGGAAGATGTTGCGAAAAAGAAAGTCTCTCCCACTCTTTTCATTACCTGGAATATCCTTATTCGCGGTTTATTATCTTCCACTGTAGCTAACGCTACTTCTACGTTTTCGTCCAAGAATTTAAATATCTTTTCCATTGTACTACTTATCTAATGGTTTCACATTAAGTTTTTCCATTGCAAAGATACATCAAGAATATAGGTTTGTCAAGACGGCACCATTTTGTTTGAAACTTACCAAAAAGTATGGAATATGTGATAATCGGAGATTGTAAAAGAAACATTTACAATTCTTTAACATACTTTCTTTCAGTAAGTATCTTTCTTTTAGAAAGAAAATATATAACTTTGCAGTGTTAACCATAAAACAAATAACATGCAGGAAAAAGAGATACAAGAAGAATACGCCATGTGTCCTATCAGAAACGTAATCAGTAAGTTTGGTGACAAGTGGTCATTATTGGTATTATATCATCTTCATAAGTGCGGTAATGGTGTAATGCGTTTTAGCGAGATACAACGACAGATGACAGACTGTTCACAAAAGATGTTGTCACAAACTCTTAAAAATCTGGAAAAGACTCAACTGATAAACCGTACCGTTTATCCTGTTGTTCCTCCCAAAGTAGAATACTCGCTTACAGAAAAAGGTAAGTCATTAGTACCTATAATTGATAACCTTATAAATTGGGCTAAAGATAATTTCTTTCGAAATACCGTATCGTTTTAAGTTTTAACGATATATTATTTCTACTTGAGTCGCAGCTTCTCTACCACTCAAAAGTGCTCAGTATTTTACCCAATTGAGAAACAGCGAAGAGAGGACAGATCTGAACTTGTCGTACGGCATTATTGTCGTTGGCATCAGTGACCTCAAAACTGCCATAATTCTCAAGAGAACAAATGACGCACTGCCGTTGATTTTCCAACCTGGCGCGCGCCTCTGAGCAACAAAGGCTTGTGTGATGACCTCTGCGACCATTCCAACAAATACCTATCTATAATTCTTGGATAATACATTTTGTTCGTTGTTTATATTTGGGAGCAAAAATACAAAAATAAAATTATCCAAACAAATAAATTATCATTTTTTACAAAAATCCAAAGAAATAATTTTACAAAATCTGAAATTTTCCAAGGAATTTCCGTGTCTACTTTTTAAGGAGCAACACAGAACGAATCATTTTGGAAGAAAATACCCAAAGTCTTGTTTATTTTGGAAAGAATAATTATCTTTGCAAAAAATTTCGACGAAAAGATGGAAAGAAATACTCTCATGAACCACGAGATAGTGATGGGCACATCCGACAAAGCCACCTCCAAATTCATCACACAGATGAAGAAGGAAGGAAGGCTCGTGAAGATTGCGCCAAAGATATATACCACAAACTTGAACGACACGTCAGAGAACATAATCCGTCGCAACCTGTTCTTCATCCTCGGCGAACTTTACCCAGGTGCGGTGATGAGTCATCGGAGTGCTTTCGAATGCCGTCCAACGAGCGATGGACACATCTACCTTACTTATACATACACAAAGAAAATTCATCTGCCTGGCATCAGTGTACATCTATTAGAAGGGCATGAGGCTTTACAGCAGGACTATCCCTTCATGGGTGGACTTCGCATCTCTTGCAGTGCTCGAGCTTATTTAGAGAATTTGCAGACTGGCTACGCCAGGGATGGTGTGGCGAAGTGCTTGACACAGGAGGCTGTGGAGGAAAAACTCGACAAGGTGCTGCAGACCAATGGCGAAGCTGAGCTGAACAAAATTCGCGATGCTGCCCGTGAGATAGCGAATGAATTGGATATGTCTAAGGAGTTCCAGAAACTGGATGCCATCATCGGAGCATTGCTCACAACCAAACCGTCGAAGATACTCACCTCCACTGTGGCCGAAGCACGCGCACTGGGCGAACCGTTTGACAGTCAACGGTTGAACCTGTTCGGTACACTGATGGCAGCACTCAACGAACGGGAATTTGAGAACCTGCCCGACCCGAATGAAACCGAAGAGGCTTATTCCAACTTTGCCTTCTTCGAGAGTTATTTCTCCAACTACATTGAAGGAACGGAGTTTGAGGTGGACGATGCCCGTCGCATCATTGAAACCGGGACACCGATGCCCACCCGCAATGCCGACAGCCACGATGTACTGGGTACCTATTACATTGTGTCTAATCGCAAAGAGATGTCTGTCACCCCTAGTTCTCCCGACCAACTGCTCGAAATACTCCAGCATCGTCACCGTATTATGATGTCGGCACGTCTAGAGGCAAGTCCAGGACTGTTCAAAACGCAGAACAATCGAGCTGGTGAAACACATTTCGTCGATTTCCAACAAGTGCGCGGCACGCTCAAGAAAGGTTTTGAGGTGTATAGTGCCCTGCGCCATCCATTTGCCCGTGCCCTGTTCATGTTGTTTATGATTAGCGAGGTTCATCCGTTCGCTGACGGAAATGGGCGTATCTCGCGCATTATGATGAATGCCGAACTGACAGCAGCAGGCCAATCGAAGGTCATCATCCCTACCGTGTTCCGCACCGACTATCTCAGTGCCCTGCGACAGCTCACTCGCAAGGATAATCCCGAGAAGCTTATAAATGCAATCCTGCGTGTCAGGAAGTTCAGTTATAACCTGCGTGGCGACGACTTTACCGCCATGCGCGACTATATGCAGCGTTGTAATGCTTTCCGTGAGGAAGATGAGTACATTCTAAAATTCTAATTCGAACCCAACATGAAAAATAACATAGCCATGGCTGTTGAATAACAAAATGTATTTGGTATCTTATTTTCTAGATTCCAAATGCTCACAATAGGAAAAGTGTAACTATATTTTATAGTTAATGAACATCGATTATAAATAAGTACATTCGAAAAAAAATGTCAAAATCGTGAAAATCCGGACTGATGATGTGTTATATAGATGTAAGAAGAAAATAACGATATGCTCGACAAAAAGATATTGGAAGGTCTGTTTCGGCAGAACTACGGTGGAATGATTCGTCTTGCCAGGACGATATTGGATGATGACGGAGAGGCTGAGGACGTTGTTCAAGATGTTTTTGTCAGACTTGCGAACAGAGACAATGTGAGCGACATTAATGCTGGTTACCTAATGACTGCTGTGCATCACGGTTGTATGAACCAGATTCGTAGAAAACAACTGCATAATCAGGTACACAGCCTTTATCCTATTGAACCAGAAGCAGACATCATGCCCACCAGACAACTGATGGAACGACTGGATGAAATTCAGAGCTTCGCACGAGAGCAGATGCACGAGCCGTATTGCACGATATTTCGCCTACGCTTTGATGAAGACCTGACTATCAAGGAAATCGCAGAGCGCACGAGGTTTGGCATCGGAACAGTCCACAAGTATCTTCAACAGAGCATACGATTAGTTCAACAACATCTTAAGCAGCAAGAATTATGAGTAAAGAAGTTCACTTCAATCAATTAATGGATATGCTTGATAACCCGCAAGCATATTCTGAAGAGGAAATCCGCAATTTCATCACCGACGACGAGTATATGAAGGAGTTCTATGACGCGATGGTTGAGTCCAAACAAAGTTACCGCAAGGCAAGGGCTGAGAAGCAGACCATAAATACCGACAAAGCCTGGCAACATTTTCAGCAGCAAAACCTTCAGGAAGAGAAATCTCCAATCATCAGCTTGTTTGGTAGCATCCGCAAGTACGCTGCCATTATAGCATGTATATTGCTGATAAGTGGTATATCGTATGCTACTATTCTCCAGATTCGCCAAAGAAAGGAGGCCGAACAAACGAAGGAAATCACCAAAGAAACACCCAAGAGAGCAACCAGCCCATCCACAACCATCAAAGTAGAGTCTGCCGATAATTCGCAGATGAAACCTAAGGTCTTCGACAATGTGCTATTGGAGGACATACTTCCAGAGATTGCTGAGTTTTACGGTATGAAAGTAGAGTTCCGCAATCCGGAGGCAAAAGGAGTTCGACTGTTTTTTACATGGGATCCTCAGGAATCTGTCGACAAGACTATCAGTAAGTTAAACCAGTTTGAACGTCTGACTGTTAAGCGCGAGGGAGAGAACATCATCGTAGAGTAAGCCATGAAGATGTTATTTACCCTTATGCTTCTTTGTCTTACCTTTCCACAGGTCGAGGCACAAAGAATTAGTCGCACATACAAAGATGTTTCACTTTCAGAAGTGTTGAGAGACCTTAACGATAAATCGACACGTTATGAAATCAGCTTCATCTACAACGATTTGGAGGATTTCCGTGTGACGGCAGACATATACCAAAAGACCATTCCCGGAGCTGTGCAGCAGGTAGTGGGTTTCTATCCCATGCGTGTCATCGTGGGCGATTCACTCATCACAGTGGAGTGTACTCATAAGACCGACCGTCACCTTTCAGGTCACATCATTGACGAACATGGTAAGCCCATTGCCTATGCTAATGTCGCCCTGCTCAATCCTACCGATAGTACTTTAATCAGTTGTGGAGTCTCTAACGAGAGTGGCGTATTTGTTATTCCTACAGAAAAGTTTCCTGTTCTTGCTCGTATCTCTTTTATAGGATACAAAACCATTCTCAGAAAATTCTATTCAGAGGATGCCGGAATGATACAAATACTGCCAGATGCCATCGGTCTAGGGGAGGTCATTGTAGAAAGAAGTAACATGGTTCATGGTAGCGAGAAATCAGCATATTTCCCAACCAAGCCACAAATGAAAGGAACCAATAACGGACTAGGATTACTCTACAACATGATGATACCAGAACTGCGTGTCGACAGGAGGAACGGAAGTGTGAAGACCTCCGATAACAAGACCGTGACACAATGCATCAATGGTATACCTGCCTCCATAACCGAAATAAAGGGTATCAGACCCAAGGACATCATCAGAATAGATTTCTATCCTGTTCCAACAGGGAAATTTGCTCGTTATGATGCCGTTATCGACTACATCGTGAAGAACGCCGACCACGGTGGATACTATGACATCAAGACCGCCACCACTGTTATTAACACCGCAGGTGACTATAATGTAGTCATGAAATACAGTACCAAGAAATGGGTGCACAACCTGATGGGAGGCTTTAATTTCACAGAAGACAAGAAAGGCGGTAACAGTTCTGACGAATGGATAGGACTCTCCCCCGATTTTGAAAAGACCTCATTGAACAACAAACATAGGTTAGAGTCGTTCAACGAGTATATCCATTGGGGACTTTCGAACAATGACGAGAAGCTGCAAATATCCATAAAGACGGGATTTTTGGGTAATAATACTCCTCATAACGACAATGAGAATACGGTGTGTTATACCCCCGAAGTGTATGCATCCTCCTCATCCGTTACCAATACAAAGTCAAAAAGCATAGGTGCATATCTAGAGGAATATGTGAAATGGGCCATCAACAAGAAGCAATACATAATCCTTGACGGTTGGTATCAATATGGACATAATGATTACAACCGACAGATGACAGAGAATACCTACACCTCAAATCTCATCACGAAGGAAGACAATCATGAATATTATGGTGGTCTGACTTATTCTCTGAGTATAGGAAAAAGTGGAAATCTAACGGCTCAGCTTTACGATATGGGTAAAATTTTCAAAGATAAATATAGAGGAGACACTGAATCTAACCAAAGTTTAATCAACAATTTTGTAGTGGGAAGCCTTAGCTATAGACATAACTTTTCAAAGAAATTGTATGCCCAGATTGATCTGACGGAACAGTATATCTTTTCTAAAATCAACGACACGAAGGAGAACACATGGTTGTTCCTACCATCTTTTTACATTTCTTACAAGACGAGTGAGAAAGGACGCCTCGTTTTCAATATTAACGCAGGATACGTTTCGCCTCCTATAGAATGGAAGTCCGACACATATATAAATGTGAATGAATATGAACAGACAAAGGGTAACAAGGATTTACGACATTACTCAGCCTTTTTACCGTCACTCTCTTACTCGCATAACTTTAAAAATTTAGCGATGAACATCTCTTACTTTGCATTTATGTCAAGACATAGTGTACAAGACTATTATCTGATAGAAAATGAAAAACTGATACACACCTACAGTATGGGAAGTTCTTATATATATAACGCGCTAGAATATAAACTCACCTCCTATCTACTGAAAAGGCATTTGCAAACATCTGTGGCTATCGGTTATGACATTTCCAGAACCAACGACGAGCAGCAAAAGATATGGCAAAAAGTCAGATATTCCTTGGATGTACTGTACAATACGGGTAACTTTACCTTTTCTGGATGTTACTCATCTAAGAGAATGGGCATTATGTGGTCCACGGGGTCTTCCTATTACGACATTCCATATAAGTACAACCTTTCTGCCGCATATTCTTTCGGGAATTGGTATGCTTCTATTGATTTAAACAATATTTTTAGCAGCAAGCAATATGGCACCGAATACATGAGATCTTCCGTATACACCAGAACAGCTCACATCATTAGTTTGGATTATTTTCCCTCCATCACGTTCAAACTCTCTTGCAACTTTAACTTTGGACGCAAGAAAGTGGAGCGCAAGGATGAATATTTTGACAGAAAAATCTCAACGGGATTCCTGAAACCACAAGAATAACAGAAATTTGGTTTCGCAGCAAATTACCAGCAAATTAAAATTAAATACGTAAAACTCTAAATATCAACATTTTAGCACGTTTTAAGTAATCTAGAACTGTGTTCTCAGCAAATTACCAGCAAATTAAACTAAGCTTATGTATATTTGTAAGGTTCACTGCCTGAGGCGAAAGTTTAGCCACTTCCCGGAAGGAGAAAATATTCTCCAAACGAACTTCTAAAATCATTTTAAACCCAATATTTGCCATTTATTGGCAAAATCAGTGATTTAATTTGAATTAATAATACTTTTACATAAAAGGTCTTGGTTTTGGTGACATTCCGGTCATCTTTTCTTTTGTGCCACCTTTTATGCCATCTTTTATGCCACTTTATGCTTTGGGGTCATCTTTGAATCATGCTTTGACCCAAAAGCTTTTTCTTACTTATTCATAAATATGAAACCTACAGTAATTCTGGATGCTTAATACGTAATGGTATTAACCTGAGTCAACTTTAAGTAGGTTTAAGACCACAAAAGAGTCAATCTAAATCAGGAAATGACAAACCTATAGCATTCAAGAATCCTATTGTTTGTTGACCACCCAATGGCCACCATAATTACTACCCTCGCGGACAATGATGCCAAGTGATTTGAGTGTACTAATATCACGTCTAATCGTTTTGTCGGAAACTTGAAGTAATTTTGACAATTCTGGAATTGTTACGAAATTATTAGACGCAATAATTTCTACTATATTTTTTTGACGCATAGACACGTTGCGGTCATTGTTGCGGTCATTGTTGCGGTCATTGTTGCGGTCATTATTTTCTTTTGTGCCACCTTTTGTGTCCAAAGTTTTGTCATCCTTATCCATAATATGAAGAATAAGTTTCACTTGTAGCAATTCCGGTTGTTCGATGAGTTCTGGTTTTAGCCAATGCTTATCATTCCAAGCACTTAGGATGAGGGGAAATCCCGAACCGAGATTTTCGCCATAGCCAATCATGCGGAGCATCACCTGCATCACTTGATTACGGGCGCGTGTCTCACCACCCTCGTATATTTGCTCTACTGGAATTTTTAGCAATCCAGGGTTTGTCAGCACAAAACGGTCATCGTATTTCTCTATGCGTAACAGGCCATTCAACATCAGGTCTGCGTGAATGATAGCGTTAGTCATAGCCTCGCGCACTGCTTTATGTTGTGGTGTATCGTCAACGCGCGTTACGCCCTCCATGCGGAACGGGCGTGGCAAGTCTCTCATCAGGCGTGGCAACACAATACGGATAAAATTAAACAGGTTGTTCTCCCATGTGCCATCGTAGGTGATGCGGTCACTATAGCGTTCCTCACCTATCAAATTTGTTTTGTCGATATAGTCCATACGCAAGTTAGAGAAGCGTTCGCGGATAGGCAGTCCCTTACCAAACATCAGCAGTCCTGCCATTGTCAAGCCCTCATCCTTAGTATCACGGTTCACCGTATAACCTCCCAATTGCTTCATAAATTCCTTGTCGTCAAGGTTATTAAACACATGGTCAGGATTCTTCGTTAAGAACATCTGGCGATAGTGCTGAAGTGTTGTCGGATCGATGTCGTCCATCGTGTAGTGTTGCAAGAACATACGGTCGTTACCTTCCTCGTTGGCATCACGTACCATCATCCGCAATTCCTGCTCCGAGCAATGATAGTCGCCTTCATTGTTACGCCGGAATGAACCGCGCGAAAGGTTATTGTTGATATAGATGGGCTTCATCGTGTAGAACGCCTGTGGCACACTGATGACAACCACACATTTCCCGTCCACATCCACAGTATCCACACTTTCCTCACGAAGAATATTCATGCTCACTTTCTCTTCATTGTGGATAATGTTCCAAAAATCCTTCTTAATCTTCTCGGCATCCTTCACGCCTGTCACAGAAAACCGCTTCTTCGGATCTTTCTCCTTAATGTCCTCGAAAACACCAAGTAGAATTTTTCCGCCATACGTATTAGCGAATGCGGAATACGTTTCCCACACAGAGTTTGGAAGACTGCTTTGTGCCGTCTTACACTCTAATCTTATATGCTCACCTTGAGCAAGCAAATGAAATATATCTTTTGCTGTCATTCCTTGTCTGCAAAGGTAATCATTATTTGTGAGAATATTCGTTTTATTTCAATTAAAATTTACGTTTAAGCCTAACATCATCTTTAAGTAGGTTTAAGACTACAAAAGAGTCAACCTATATCAGGAAATGACAAATTTTTCCAAAATCACTTTCTTGTTTTCTTGTCTTCAGCAAATTACTAGCAAATTAAATTTAAATACGTAAAACCCTTAATATCAACATCTTAGTGTGTATTAAGCAATCTTTAGCTGTGTTCTCAGCAAATTACCAGCAAATTAAACTAAACCCAATTGGGTATATATTGTCTTATACGTCTTTATATAGAAAAAATCTCTGTAACTACGTGGGTTACAGAGATTTTATTATGATTTTCTTATCGTTATTTACCTAATCTTACTTAACCTCCTCAAAAATAAACACTATTGAATATCAATAACTTACGTTTACTTGGTACAAATATGAAGATTATGATTGACTCACAAATCATCTTGAATATTATCTCTATAAGTGCGTAACTGTCTGTTATCCAATTCTTTTCTTTACTTTTTACACCTCATCAAGGATGTTTTCATCACTCACAATGTTATAATGCTTGCCTTTGGTACTTTTGAGGTTCTTGGCAATCGTAGTGCTCTCGGAGAATTTATACCAATCACGGAACGTAAAAAGCAGGAAATTTGCTGCAAGTGTATTTGATATTCCATACTGGTGGGCAATGTTCCATGCGAAGTTTCCCAAGTCAAATTGAGTGAGCAGCGCCTTCTTTCCTATTTTTTCAATTTTGACAGGAACAGTCGGAATTACGATGCGATCTACAACCAGATTTCTGACACATTCACATATCTGGAAAAGTTCTTCATCGGTAAAATCAAATGGCATCAATGTGGAGCGTACATATTGAAGGATTTTCTTCAATTTCTCAGCATCTTCTTTTTCCTTAATGACAAGATATGCGTTTCGTTCCTCTTTGATTGTCTTCATAAATTGTTCCAATCGCTGTTGCTGATTCTTGGTTTCATTTTGTTCAGTCAACTGTTCAACAGTTTTTGGCTTTTCTTCGACTATACCATGCTCTTGAATGTAGCGATTAATGGCATTCACTTCAATACGAGGAACGATATTGTTCTTGTATGACTGTACACAGGCAAAGGTTATTATCTTTGCCAAGTACTTACTTAGTAGAAGGATACTATATAAAAAGGCAAACAATACAATCGCAAGAAGGCCACAGGGAATATAACCCCATTTATGGTTAATGCAAATAAGAATTGCTCTACATATCGCCAGCACCGCTAGCAATACCACCATAATAATATGAACCCACTTATGAAATTTATCTTCGTTAATCATTCGCTTGTTTTTTGATTATCCAATGACCATCATTATTAACACCCATACTAGAGAGAACACCGATTCTTTGCAGTTGCTGGCAAATTAAAAGCAAATTACCAGCAAATTAAAACCAAATACATAAATTACTGTATATCAGCGTATTAGTATGTGTATCCATTTTTTCAAATCGCTTCTCAGCAAATTGCCAGCAAATTACCAGCAAATTAAACTAAGCCCAACTTGGAATATACTTCATGTATCGTTTAGCCGTTTCTGGATCAAGTGGTTTAATCCTACCTTCGGAAACAGACTCTTTTATTAATCTTGAAATGCTTCCTGACAAGGTTTCCTTTACATTAAACCTCTCTCTTAGCGACTTATTAGTCAAGGCATCACCCTGTATATACATTAAGCAGGCATGAAGATAACATGACCAAAGTTTGTCCTCCAAGGGAATATTGCTAAACTCTATTTCTGAGAAAAGAGTAACCTTTGTGCTATCCTGAAAAACCTCAATGCGAGGAGCAGGAAGAAATTGTGCTTCACATGCAAGCACCATTCTATCCCAGCCACGACCGAGTTCCTCACACATCTTCAATCGACGCATAAGGGAAGCTAGTTTTTCATTTCGCGATTTTGGTGGATTGTCAATAATACGAAGCACATCAACCAATGGTGTTCCAGGGTTTGTGATTTCAATACGATTGTCAAATATCTCAACTACAGGAGAAGCTCCCGTGACATATAGGTCTTGATGAATAAGACTGTTCGCAATAGCCTCTCTTACTGACGGCAGTGGGAACTTACTTTTTGTTGACAGTTGGACAGCAGTGACATCCTCGGTACTTGGCAATAACGCATTCACATAACGTACAATGTTCTCAAAGCAGATAGCATATCCTTGATTAAATGTTTCCTCTTTTTGAATCAACAGTCTGTTGACACCACTATACTGAACCACGCGCATCGCCTTACGCCCCAGTCTAGCAAATTCATTTAAATCCTTTGCAAACAATATAGCACCAAGGTTGGTAATTGAATATAATCCGTTATCTTGTTTCTGGATGATACCATCCTCGCTCAGATAATGTATCACAGCATCCTTTTCTGTTGGCTGAGGTACTTTAAGCAAGGTGAAATACGCATCCACCTGGAGCAATCTGATAATATCCTCATATCTTTGGTCAACCTTAACACATACATCCTCAAATTGAGAATGGCGCAATTTATCCCAGAGTTGAGCACGGAATACAGGAAACTCATGCAACTTCTTTGTATAACTTCCACTACGAATATAATCGATCTTTTGAAAGGCAACAGGTTCATTGAGCGCCTTATGGATTCTTATTAACTCCACATGTTTCCCATCTATGTCTGTTCCATAGAACTCAAAGTCCGCATTTTTCGAAAGAAGATAGCGAAGCCAGTTTTCCAGTTCCTGCCCACCTTTCTTTTCAAGTTGAAGACGGATATTGGTCCCCACTATTTCATGACTACTATCATCAACGCCCCATACCATATAGGCATAATCACGATCGTTTAAGGTCGCACTATTAGCGAGAGCACTTATGTCCTCCCCTATCATAGTCGGTTCATTGTTGTTATGTTTAAACTCAACCCATCCTACCTCCTTGGGTAATTTGCAGAGTTCCTTTACCAATATGTCTATATTTCCAATCATTAATTATTTACTGCAGATGTCGTTCAATGATACGGACACCACACGTGTTTTTATTTCCTTGTGCAAAGTTATAGGTTTTTTCTCGATTTTGCTTAAAGAAGAATCAGAAAATTCAAAATGTATTGTATTTTTAACCAATCTAACCTTTATTGCATCTACTAATGTTGATTCGTAATATTGTCATACCTCTTGTTTGTACACCTCATCCATCTCCTTTCACACACGAAATATAGAGGTTTGAGCTCGCTCAAAATGAGGAAAAAAATCCCAATGATGTACATCTTGGGGTATTAGGCTGCCCCAACTAAAAACATGTACATCTCGGGCAAGCCCGAAAATTTAAAAAGTAACAGTGATAAAGAGGATGCTAACAACGTATTTATTCTGCTCTTTTTATGATAAAAATGTATGTTACAAAAGCATTGTCAAGCTATCATTATACCCTCATAAATATCATTCCAAATGGATAAAAACTTCTCTTTTTTGATTCAAAATCTGTCAAAATATAGATTATAAAATACAAAAACATACTAGGGATGTCGTATTATACTCATGTATTTCGGAGCATAATACCCCAGTCAAGATAACAAAATATCCCCACTTGTTTCGTAGCATGATACTACTTTTTTGACGGATTTTACTCTTGCAACATACCTGCAAGAACGGAATCGTTCCTTCTCTAAAGTAACAACTTAAAGATCATCCAAAGCCTTTTGCCTTATAATATCGCTATTTACCTTATCAAGGTATGAGAGTACGACATAACAATCTAGCATCTCATCATGTGACATACTCAATTGAATGTTCCCTTCCTTAGGTGAGAACTCTGTAACATAATTGCACCGATCAACTTTGACAGCATGTAGTTTACCACCATCATCGTCTGGGGTGTATCCTTGGAACTCTTCTACACTATTTGCTGGGTGACCGTATTTTTCCGTTAGCAGAGATTTCAAATGTTCATAAGTACCGTAGAGTGCTGACCATTTTGTGTTTTCTGGAAAGAATACGGTAATCTTACTTACAAGGTCTTTTCCGTCTAATGTGGCGACACCGATAGTACAGCCTTTGAAACCTGCAAAATCGCCTTTAAGGATGGCTATACCGTCTTGTTGGGCTGTAGATGTAAACCCTGCTGCTCTCATCTTTTGTACATATTCTTGAAGTGTACCATCTATAGGAACACCCTTGAATTTAAGATGGTCATTCTGTGCCTGCATAGCCATTGCATAGATACAAGCAATGATTGTAAAAAGAAATTTCTTCATATTGTTGATATTTAATTGGCTATTATTCAAGTTCCGTTTGATGGACTTTACATTGCGCAAAATTATAACTATTTTTTGATAATGTCTCCAAAAGGATTAAAACGATAAGAAGATTTAACAATGCAATCCTGATGGGATTAGTTACCTTTTTGTATTTCACAAACGGATACTTCAAGAAATCCCGTCACCATTTGTACACCTCACCCATCTCCTTTCGTGTCCCAAATACAGAGGTCGGAGCTTGCTCCAAATAAGGCCAAAATTTCCCAATGATGTACATCTTGGGGTATTAGGCTACCCCAACTAAAAACATGTACATCTCGGGCAAGCCCAAAAAGAAGAAAAAGGACTACTCTTTTATTACTATGTTTTGAATGACATTTCGGTGCATATTACCCTGCCCAGACAGCAAAAATCCCCATCTATTTTCGGAGCATGATACCCCTCTTTGGGGATAAATACGGATGATTATCAATATAAAGGATTGCCTAATTAATGTCATAAATTGTGATATTCATGATTAAATTTTTCTGATTAATCTTCTAAATTTCTTTAGAAATAGAACGAAATATTTAAAAATATGTCTATCTTTGTAGCCAACGAGAAAAGTCATTACACTTAGGTGATTGGGTGGTTTTAAACTTCCGATAATACAAAATTAAATGAAGATGGAGATAGAAAGTAATCATTCTTTATCAGAGGAAGATGTGAAATATAGATTTATCTCACCTGCGATAGAAAGAGCAGGATGGAGTAAGAATCAAATTCGTATGGAGTATTACTTTACCGATGGTCGAGTAATTTTCCAAGGAAATGTGCACGCACGCCAAAAAGGCAAAAAGGCGGATTATCTTCTTTTTTCGGCACCCAATCAACCAATCGCTATTGTTGAAGCAAAGGATGGGAAAAAATCTGTAGGTGGTGGCATGCAGCAGGCAATGGAATATGCCAAAATCTTGGACTTACCTTTTGCATACAGTTCTAACGGTGAAGGATTCTTGGAACATGACTTTATCACTAACCAAGAACGAGAAATAACATTACTTAAGTTTCGCAAGTGAATATTAATTCACGCAGCGTTATATTTATACAATAGTAATAGTGTATGGAACTTCGGATTTTCATTAACAACAGCAGTAAGCAGTTCACTGGCATCAGCAGAGATAGTCTCAGCTATTGTC
>Ga0181612_116263_pt1 | contig 17358 bp, 13 predicted proteins | sample HoacroProtozoa21_FD_119630 | JGI IMG/M metagenome (GOLD analysis project Ga0181612, IMG submission 119630) | Hoatzin crop microbial communities from Cojedes, Venezuel. Combined Assembly of Gp0051906, Gp0051904, Gp0051908
GCCTGGACAAGGTCCTGTGCAGCCTGCTGTAGGTGACCCTGCTTCAGCAGGGGGGTTGGACCAGGTGACCCACAGAGGTCCCTTCCAACCTCTGCCATTCTGTGATGCTAGAAGCAGGGTGGTCGTGTGGCTGTGGAATACTTTACTGGAAGAGTAACAATATTCATAGCATGTGCCTGTCCTGTGGCCTAATACAGAAATGCATGCATGGCAGTGTGCTGGGCACTCCAGAATCTGGAATATGTCCCTGCATATAACAAGATCTATTGCCATAATGACCTAATCCAGCCTTGGTGAGTCAGGGAAAAACTTCCCATTGAGGTGAATGGGCTTTCGATTATACTGTAACCCTTCAAAAATCTTTGAAGACAATGTGCCTCATGCCTAGCCCTGCAAAATAGGGCACTTTGTGCTGCGTGGTTCTTAATGAGGCAACGTCTGTTGCATTTTAATAGCATCCTCTTAGGCATTGGCCCAGATAGGAGCTCCTTCAGTGGGTGTTTAGACACTCCACATTGAACGCTCATTGATTAAAACCCAAACACAACCTCAGAAGCAGGGACTAGTCTGTCCTGACCAGGCTCCAGACTGATGTTCCCTCCATGCTCATTCCTTCCCTGTTTCTATCTAGTCCTATGAATGACGAATTTTTTACTGCATGGTGACAGAGCGCCAAGAGTCCAGGTGAAGAGCTGTTCTTGTCTCTGTTGCCCTTCTTCACCAGCTGTCTTCCTAATCTGGACTTCATTTGAGAAATTGAATGCCCCATGAGAAGGTAGAAGATGGGCTGAGAGAAAGGTGCTGAATCTCCCCTTCCCGGTCAGCTGCTATAAAAATGAAGTTAACATACAAAGGCTAGGAGAGGAGGTGACACCTTTGAAGTTTCATTTTTGAGGGATGATGACTGTTGGGAGAGGGCCTGCTGGATTCACCCCTCAGGGAGAGCAGAATATGGAGGAGACATCTAGTTTATAGCTGAGGCTCAGGGTGGATGTTGTCAGGTTCCCCTAGGGCAGCTCTCATCGTGCAGAGGCTTTCTGAAGAACCTGATAAACTTGCATTTCAACAGTGATCTCGTGAATGCGTGTTCCTCCAGGGCTTGGTGGCAGGTGAAGGCTCCATTTTGGGTCATGTCTTTAAACTTGGATGATTCATGTCTGCTGAAATGCTTTATTAAAATGAAACCTAAACTCAGACTCCTCAAAATGCTTTTTGGAATGGGTAAATATAATTATTTCACAGTTCCGGATGAGGGCAGGATTTCTAAAGATAGCCGTATGCCTAGCATCAGGAAAGGAAGCCTTTGGTATTTTTTCCCTCCGGTGACTAAATGGGTAGGTGCCTGAGGGTTTCAGTCAAGATTAACCTGAATCCCACGGAGCATTTATCTGTACCTTGAGGTAACTGAGCAATCTGAAAATACAGCCCTGGGGGATTTGCCTAGAGCCTAACAGAAAGCAGGTTTTGGATCCGATAACAGAATATGGCTTTCCTGATCTGCTGCTCACTCCACGGGCACCGATGGGCTTCTGTGCTGCTGCTTCTCCTGTCTGCTCTTTCATGAGGGGTCCCGTTTGGCATGCATTTTAGTATTGGATTGTAGACAACAGGCTTATACTTTGTGACTGAAGGTAGAGGAATCAGGGGAAGAAATCATTCATAGTAGATACTTATAAAGAGGTATTGATACACAAAATTCTATTGCTTTGATATAAATATGAATTTAAAGTTACTTAATAGGCTGCCTAAATGCCATTTTACATCTGGCCTGTGGAGTGTTTTAGCAGACTCAGTCTATTTAGATTGACCAGATACTTATTGCATACTAATCAGAATACTTACTGATTTAGCGTATTTAATGTTTTTCATCTAGCTAGTAGGAATCTCTTTAGTTGTTCTTTTCCTCCATAAATACTTTTTCTAATGTCCAGCACTCTTTTTTAATATGCAAGTCCTCTCTCCTGAATCTGAAGAGCAAGATTAAATAGGATGCTTATGATATTGTGTATAAATAATAGCTCTACACCATTAAAAGCAGCTGGCTAGTGAGTACTGTAAAATCAGCATCTTTTTGTACTTTCAACCAGAGCATAAACAAGCTTCATGGCTTAGTGTACCATCAAATCCAGGTCTGGGATAATGTAAGTGCAGAGATCCTAGAGTTTGTTCCAAAACCAAGGAAAATAAAAAATCACAAACCACTACATAGCTACTGTATTTTTACTGTGCTACCTTATTTCTGAGCTGTGGCACCTTATCAGCACTTCCTTCTGTCATTCCCTATTGCCAGACACCTACAAAATGCCTGCAAAGCCTTCAACACTAAGTAGGAAAGATGATGCCTGTCTCCAAGTAATGAAGTTTGTTTACAATCCAAATATTTGAAGATGTTGCTAGTTATGTGGTAACCAGAACCTGTGTAACTCAATGCTTTAATTAAAGGTTTCAGTTGACTGAAGCATGGATGGTAGCTGATTTGAAAGCTATTGCTGCAGTTATGTTTTATCTACCTCTAAAGCCCACAGCAGAAAACATGTAATTCAGAGTAAATATAAATTTTAAAAGACTAGTTGTTGGTTGGTTGCTGTGCAAATGCAATCAGCTGTTCGTAGTCTGGCGTGATGGGAGAAATATCTCAGATGGGGAAAACTGCACCCTCCAGGAAAGCCTGCTTGTTGCATTTTCTTTCATTTTGTGACTCTCAGTGGTTTCAATCTCTCCCAGGACCTTCTGTCCACAGAAAATGCCATCGGAACCACTTTTGCTGGGCTCTTCACAGCTTCTGAACTCCTGTGTGGTTTGGCCAACATTGTTGCTAGTGGTATTGGACTTGGAGACTTGATTATTTGTGTTAGTGAGAGTCAGAGTGGGCAAGCAGGTAATGAAGGACTTGGGTCAGCAGTGCAAGGGAATGAGCTCAAAGCTTACCACCTTTCCTGTTCCCAATAAATGTGAGCAGAAAACTCCCCTGAGGGGGATTTTAAGAAGGCATCAGCTGCTCTGGAGATGTATCCAAACCTCTGGACCTTTTGTGGTTTGCCCATCACTTCTTACGATCAGGAAAGAAATGCATGACTCTGTGAGGAAGGTATTTTAAGCTTATTTTCTTTAATCTTCTGGGTTCTGTGGTTGTGACTCCCCTGAGGTCATACAGATATTTTTAAATGAATTCTCACTGCTTGAATAACAGGGAAATAACGTCTTGCTGTTCAACTTCTGCGTTCTCCAGCTTCATAACTTTGGTCACTCCTCAAGTGGAGCTGAAGTTGTTGGGCTGTTTCAAGTGTCCTTTTGTATTTACATTAATAACAAACCTTCCCCCTCGAAGAACATTTGCCATACTTCAACTGTTTATTGTTCAGCCAGGCCAACTAACAGCTGTATTGAGCAAAGCCCCATGTGACAACCAGCGCATTCCTGGATGATTATAGTATACTGCCAATGACTGTTTAATGTGTACGTTGTGGTAGTATCCAACTGGCCCAGAGCACAGCTAAGGGCGAAAAAAAAAACCCCTTGCAATCTCAGTATGAAATCGCCACATAGGGATATAGAAGGCAAGGAAGACGTTGTTGCGCCCCTGGTGAAATGTCTTCTGTCCATCCTTGCCTTGAATTTCTACCTGTTTTCTGACAGGAGAGGGCTCAGCCTGTGTACACATGTGACTCGGCACGGGGGCTTCGGAGCTGTTTTCCCCAGAGACGGCTCAGAGCTTTTCTCCAAACCACATTTGCATCAGAAAATGAAGTCCGTCAAAATCGAAACACGTTGTGGGAACACACCAGCATTCTGGGGGTGGCGCTTTGACATCCTCAGTTTGTTCTGATCAGTACCAGACTGCATTGATTTGACGAGATGAAGGCATTTCGTTTCAACCTGCAGTGCTCCTGTTACTTTTCACTTGGTCTATTTACATTGAAGGAAATGTTAATATTAAAACTCATCAAAGGCAGCAGTGCTTTATATTGTGATACCATTGTAGAAGTGAGGTATTTCCACACTTCTGAACTGATCTCTTTTAAAAGAATTTCTAACTAGCAGGAAAACTTAAAATTTGGATTTTTTGGATTTACCGTGACACAAACTTGGAAACACTGTAGGTGACTACAGGTTCCTAGCTAACTTGAGTGTGTCTTTGTGTCCACATCATTCCTTGCTCTGACCTGTGCCAGATACGATTTCCAGACCAAAAAACTTAGGAGGTTTTTATTTACTGGATTAATTTAAAACCCTTTTAAATTTTTTTGTTGTAAGTAACACAGTGGAGCTCCCACAGAAGTTCTTGGGCCTTGCAAGAGGGAGCAGAACATTTCCCCTGTCTGGCGCGACATGAGCTTCTCGCAGCCATCCTCGTGCCCTGGGCACTACTGGCACCCTGCACAGTCCTGACCCCACTTCAGGGCTTTTAAAATAATACTTGGTTTTTTTCCCTGTTTCTATGCACCCATTTCCCCTTCTTGCTCTCCTCCCATAAGCAAGCAGAGGGGTACGACTGCTGCATATGACCCCTGGGGAAGTACAGCCTCACCTGGGTGCTTTTCCAAAGGGGCTGCTCCCACGGCAGTGTGAAGCTGGACAAGCCTTGGAGGCTCAGCCTTGATCCCATAGCGGGCAGCAGAGGAGCATCAGCTGGCGTGGAGCAAGGTACAGTTTGTCTCCTTGTTTCTTCCTCATTAACTGCCTCTGCCACAGCAAAGATGAAAGCATTGGAGCAGACTGGTCCTCAACTTTCCTAATAATACAAAATTTTTACATCATCTATGCTGTTTACATTGCTGCTCTGCCATCAGCTACTGTCTTACTGACATCATCGAACAGGCACACAGGGAGGAATTACCACAGCTTGTTAATAAAAACAGTTTTAGCACTTGGGATTGTTTCAAATGGATTTTTGTGCTAAGAACGATGTTTCTTCCTTACCCCAACATCTTCTAAAACAAAAGAAGGGGCTGTGTAGCTATCGATTCTCTTTCAGCAGTTCCTGAATAAGGAGAGAAATTATATTCGGGCAGGCCTTTAAATCGATTTGCAGATCTCATCTGGACCTGTCTTGTGTGAGAGCCCTCCACTTTGTTAGTCCTCTGCGACACACAAGCTTGCTGTTCTCCTCAGCTAGACAAATAATAGTATCCAAAGTGGATTAAACTGACAATCGGCTTCTTATAAAAAGTCATTTTTTAAATGTCTGTATGAGAATGAACGTTTCAGGCAAGTCCACAGACTGTTACAGGAAAATTGGATCTGAAATTAGCTCCTTCGGATTAACTTTCATGTAGCGGGGTATCGCAGTGCCACCTAGATTCTTCCTGTTAATAAGGCTTATTTAAGGGGCAGAATAATGATAGTCTGGCAAAATTCCTGCTTTTGCAAGATTTTCAGTATAATTTTGATGACTCAAAATGATCAGATATGATTCTTTTGAATTAAGCATGGTCAGTGACTGCTACCATATCTCTGTAGAGTATTAAAGATTTTGAACATTTTCATGGTAATATTTTTGTTAGGAAATGGAATTAGGGCTTTGCAGGCTGCGACACAAGTTTTGGTTTCTTTTTTGTCCTGGTGTTACCTTCTACAAAACAAAATGCTACTTAAAAGAATGTTTTAGTTCATTTAACATTAAAAAAATGTTTCTGTTTGAAGAGAATAATTTCTCCAAAACCTAGATTACACCATGCCTAATCAGCTAGAAGAACTGTTTTTGTTTGGGAGCAGTTACCTGAAGTGAGGTTCTTTGGGACTCATTTTCATAAGACAGAGAAACTGGGAACTGAGCTGTTATCCTTGGTGCAGCTCCCCAAGACCAAGGGGAATAAAAATATAAAACCAGCCAAACAGAGAAACTCACATTTGTGTACAGCTCTTGGACTCGTCTGCTAGTATGTTGCCAAGAAATGTCTCTGGACTTCTCCTTGCTACCTTGATTTAAGTGGAGGTCTTTTGGATGCCTTTTTCTTTTTTGCGCCCGAGTTTGGAGGACATCTTCTCTGGAACAGTGGGGAATAAGACACAATTTTCCCCTGAATTGCTTTCCTTTCCTGTTACTTTCTAGGGTTAATTAGCTCAGAAGGATCAAAGGGACGGCTGTCTGTTTCCCAGTCGGGCAGGATGCAGCCCGTAATGGCAGGCAAGCGGTCGCCCGTGTGACTGATGTTTCTGATGCAGAGCAGGGAGACAAGTGATGGAAGTGGCTGTGAGCTGAAAATGAATCTATAAGCCCTTTGAAAGTTTGAAAGAAAGATTTCATGCCCTTCACTGACTGAGAGATGGTTTTGATATAAACGAGTCCATCGGGCCTTTGGCTGAGCGAGCAAACGCTGCTACTTGGAGAAGATGCTCCACTGCAGTGGAGCCATGAGATGCCACGGTTCCCAGCCCCAGGGCAGGGAGCAGGGACGCCTCTGCCAGTGCCTAAGTCCAGCAGGACACCCTGACACCTCCTCCCCGAGGCTGCTACAGGGGAGGCACAGCTGCAGCGGGATCTCAGCTCCGCACTGGGTCTGGCCCCATGGATACTGTAGCCTGTGTGTATTTTCTGTCTGTAATATTTAGGGGGAAGTGTGGCATGCCGATGGGAACCGACTGAAAATGAGGTGACCAAATCTGCTTGGACCTGCAATATATTTCATCTCTGACCTTTGATATCTCTTGCTGCCACTATCTTGTGTCTTCCTTTATCAGAGACTTCCACTCTCATGTCGATTTTAAGATATGGGCTGTGGGCCTTGGGCAAATATTCACTGGAGATTAGGAGACTTTAATGAATGCAGCGCAGCAGAAGCACTCGCATGACAGCAGCTTTTGAAAAACCTTTCCCAGGGCAGTTGCAGCAAATCTGGGGCACGCCATGATTTTGTTCACTTGAGATGCCGGCTGCAAGGCGTGCTGTTCCACGTGGATTTTCTTTTGCATTTCACCCGCTCAAAATGTCCACTCCGCAGCTGCTGGGGGCTTGAAATGAATTTGGGAATGCATCCAAAAAACAGTGGGTGGATGTGTTTTGCAGGTGAAGGCTAGCGGATGAAAATTGCTACCAGACAAGGGGGCATGAAGAAAAGACGATCCCAGTGCGTACCCTGGCCAGAGCCAGGGCAGAGGGAGGGAGGCAGGATTTGCTTCCATGGGGTGCGTCAAGATGCTGACCCAGATTCGTGATGCTGCGGTGGCGGGTTTTACGCAGCGCTGACTGCGCATGCAGCAACTCAGCAGGAGACAGCTTGTGCAGTACAAACGTTTCATCACGTCCCTTCCAGGGCAGGGAATGGGCTACCTGGAAGTCCCTGCAGCTTGATGGCTGGATTGGGAATTGCCTCACCCCTCCTTCCCTCCCTCTTCCCCTCTGTAATTACTAAAACCCTGTAGAAAAGTTGAGCAGTGGGGTCTGGCTTCAAGGTCAGGTGCATCTTTGAGGCCAGCACTGCTGTGAGCGGGTGGTTGCACTGGGTAACCCCCAGAAAACCTACTTGAATCATCAAAATCATTGGGATTGTAGCAGTCTGACGGTGGTATCAGTCAGGCCCCTGGGGACATACACATTAGTGCAGAGCTGGCTTTAGGTGTGTCGTGTCCAGCTGCCCGTGAACTGCCTCGTTCAGAGTTTGTCCCTTTTACCTGCATCCTTATTAGTTGCTAAATGACCAATAAATGATCTCTGCTTAATCTTCGTGTTTCCCTGCCATCAGTCATGTAAAACTCTCAGTATTACTTTATGCCTGATACAGTTCTGTTAAAGGAAATGGTGCTATTCAAGGACCCACATGACGCAGAGTTTGGTCTGACCTAGAGCTTATTTAATAAAAGCTTTGTCTATTGAGTGTTGGCTTCCTTTTTCTGCTCGAGTGACAGGACCACAACCTCCTTTCATTTTGGCTTATCTTCAGAGATCCAAGCTCAGAGGAAGGGAGGACCAGAGAAAAGAGGAAGGCAAGGCTTAGCACTTAGGACTGGCTGCTAAGTCTAAGGTCCAACTCGGGCCTGCTGAGACCCATTTACACTGTCATGGACTTCTGCTTCCCATTTTTGTCCCCTTCTCTCCCTCTAGAAAGTGGGAATGATTGTACTGGTCTATCTTATCAACGTATTAAATAGTTCAAGGTGTTGAGGCTTAGCAAAAGCTTGGAGAGTGGCAAAGTACAAAATGCGGCAGCACTGTGTGGTCCTCAAGGAGATCACTCCATCACACAACAAGGCCACCAGGAAGGTCACAGCGATTTGGGTTCTTGTTCAGCCCTCCTCCCCAGGATCTGGAGGAAGACTCTCAGCCTGACGTCAGCAGTTTGCGAGCCCTCCAGTCTGCAGATTTGACTGTTCACAGCTGTGGGTCAGCAATTGTTGGGATATTTCAGGTTTTTTCAGGTTCCATTCGTGATGAGGTAGCAAGAGAAGAGGCAGTTGTGTGACTCCTCATAGTTTAGCACAGAAACATCACTGCTCCTCCGCTTCTGGCAAACACATCATGACCGATGCTGTCCTAAGTGAAAAATGTTCTCCTCTTGTCCCATTAGGAGCTGCGATGGAAAGTTTCCTGTGGATCCACTTCTGTAGCAGCTGGGCCAAGAAGGAGTCGGGTCCCTCAGGCAGGCAGTTTCAGGCTGGCATCAGCAATGTTGTTTTTAGTACCATGCTACGGCCACCGGTGTGTGAGATCACACCTCTTAAACCCTTTATGAGAGGAAGAGGCAGCTGTCCTCACTGCTGAAGGCCTCCACATTAGTGCTGCACAGTGCCAGCCATGTGTCTGCCCTCAAATATGCTCAGTGTGGCTGCCAGCATTGATTTTATTGAAGGAAAGCCCTAAGTTTATTGGGCCAAGCTCTTTGTGTCAAGATCTTCTCGGCAGAGGGGAGAGGGGCATTCGTCAGGGACTGCAGCTATCCCTGAGGTTTGCTAGCAGGTTTTTGAAGCTGTCATGGCCTGTGGATGGCCATGGGGCTTCACTTGGTGGCCAAAGCAGTGCTGTGCTGGTTAAGGCCACCTCTCCGTAGCAGAGTGCTTAGTGTGATCCCTGTGTGTCAGGATACATCCCCTCTGCCTGGCTCAGGCTGCAGAAGGGCTGGGAGCATGGGGAAGAGCTGGGTCTGATACACGTGATTCTCCTGCCTGCTGCCTCTTCAGTCTGATCTTCCCCCTGCCCCTGGTAGGGCAATAAATGCCAAATGAGAAATGTCTAATTCTTCCCTATTTTCCTCAGCCTGTACTTGTTTCCTTATCTGAGTGGCCCAAAATAACCTCTGCCTCCTCTCCTTTCCAAACATTGTTCATGCAAGATTGACCTCGCGGTGCCCACATAGGAGAGTAAAGCACACAGCTTGGGTTTTGCCCATAGACAAAAGCGATTGAAATCCAATGAGTGGGGGATTTCCAGAGGGGGGGGTTCATCTGCCGCTACTGGGGATTTTCCAAGAAGGATGATCCAAAGCAGAAGCCTTGTGTAGACCTCACAGCATCTGTTGCACGGCCTGTGTATCGTGAGACACTGCAGGAAAAAGTTAGTTTTTTGGATTCAGAGGTGCATAATTGCATAAAGACATGACTAGAGTATATGGGGAATGTTTTTTCTTTTTTTCTCTTCTGTGATAGTTTTGTTCCTTTTATTGCCCTCTTATTTTGATGTGCTCACTTGTGATTACTGGATGCTGGCCTGAAGAGGGTGAATGCAGTGCTGGTGTAGAAATGCTATGTGTAAAAACAGAGACCTTGATATGGATAAATAGCAAGGGGTCAGATCCTCACCAGAAGATAAATGGGTGCAGAGCCTCTGCCTACAGATGAAGCCATCCCTCTTTATACTGCTCTGAAGACCTGCCTTGGAGAAAGTCAGCTGAGCTAGGGAGCTAACGGACTTGCTAGGGAAAGTATGATGAGACATATGTCCACATGTCCCTGATGCCTCTCACTTGCTTTCTTGACTAACTGGACTCCTTCTCTGGGGTGGAGGATGTGTGACGGACAGGGAGGTTGTGCCCCTCCAAAGGTGAACCTTCCCTGGGGCGACCTTTCCAGCCAGGGCGGCTCAGGCACGGGGCGTCCCATGACCATGAGTGCATCGGGGAGGTGTTGCTGGAGTGGCAAGGGTCCTACTTCGGCTGGAGCTCTGAATAGAAGGGGAAAGATGTGTCAAGAGCCTGCATGATGCAAGTGCCATGTGCCTCTTGCACATCTGGTGCGTGAGGTATGAGGAAGCACGGGGAAAATTCTTGAGCTTTGTAGATAGTTTTATTCATATCTTCCAGATAAGGATGGACTGTGGTGGTGCTTGCAGGTAAATCTCATGGGTGACTGGGAGCCCTTGTTGCCCCTCCTGATGCACGTTAGATGTAGCTGAAAGCTTAGGTGGGACAGAGGTGCCATGTGGACCTTGCGCTGGGTCACTGCACAACGGGGAACTCTGTGAGTCTGAAAAGTCCGTGTTGTCCAGCTGCTTGTAGGACACGAAGGGATTAGTAAAGGGATTTCTTGATAGCTTCCACTTCCCTTTTAATTAAGGGCATGAGCCTCAAGTGACATAAAAAGGCAAAACTCCCCTGGTGTCCTTGGAGCTATACTGACTGACATGACAGAGGACATTGGCCTCATTGTTGCCGTTGATCTTGGTTACTCATTTTTTCAGATTTCCACTCAGGATTACTCATACCACTTTTTCAAATGGGATATGTGTGGTGACTAAGCTGGGATGGATGAGTCTAACTTAGTCCATTATATCTTATGCTAACATGAGTTGTTATTTTTAATGTACTCATTTTTGAAAACTATATATATTGGGGGAGAATTAGTATTTTACTATATACAGAGTTCTCTCCTTGTAATACCACATCAACTTTCAGGCAGCCGATTTTTACTATTTTGCATGCAGCTATATTGAATTGGATTTAATGCTCCACGGGGCTGTGCAAAATGGTGCACCAAGGGAACTGGGAGACAAAAAAGCTTTTAAATGTACTGTAATATTTAGTTCCCAATGCCTGTGCAGAAAGGAGCAGTTCGAGACGTTTGGCAACACTTGCCCACAGCTGTCCTAAGACATACTGTCCCTGCACTTCCTACTGTACGTTGGGTGTGCAGTACTGTGAAGATACCACATTAGTGATGGGTTATTGTGCTCCTCCAACTCTGCAGGACCTGGAATACCAGTGCCTGGCATTACGCCCTCGGTAAATTCTGTCTGGTATCCAGCATGCAAGCCTGGAAATAGTTGTCTATCAGCGAAAAAAAAGTGTGTGAATCCTTTGTTTTTCTGCCAACAAAAAGGTACCTTCAGAGGTAAACAAAAATAAACTGGCTGATTTGGTCAAGTAGATCTGAGCTGAAAAGTTGAGAGACTTACATCGTGCCTGGGAGTGTGTATTTACAAACAGCGTGTGCTCAGATCGTCTCTAAGCAGCGGGTCATGGAGCTCCAGTACTGTGGCGGGAAGGTGTTTTGCAGCCTGAGGAGTCTTGTTCTTGAAATCTCTCAAGTCCTGTGCAGCGTCCGTAGGGCACAGCCTCGTTTTATAGCACTTCCACCCGGCTGTTGTTAACCCGTGGCACCTTGAAACCCTTGGATATGTGTTATACCCTCTATTGATGGTGGCATTTCAGCAAAACCTCTCTTCCTCCCCCATGCGTGTTACACATCATTCCCTTGCAAAAGAAAATCCTCTCTCTGTGACCTGGCAGGTTGTGAGCTACATGCAGGTCAGAGGGTAGTTCCCAAATGTATTCTTTTCTTTTTTATATGCTGTGCCATATTTTCAGTGTAATTACCAGCTTCGTGTCAGTTTTGATTTCTAAATGTGTAAAGCTTATGAATTACTTTTTGTTTCCCTTTTCCATAGCTTGATAACAAATGTTTTTCCTGTAAAGTGTTTCCTGTACTGCAAACATCTGACCATGACTGCTCAACTCCAGTCGCCACTGTCATGAATGACTGCAAATTGTGAAACTTGATTGTCCCTTGATGAAGACGAGTGAGCTCATCGTTCCAACCCGAATGTGACTCTTCTGCTAGGCATTTTTTTCATTATCAGGGGCAGGAAGCGTCCCCGTAATGGGAAAGATCAAACCAAAAGATTAGGGAATGTCTCACTGGAACCGCCTGAGATTGTCACAGCCCTGTTCACTTGGCTTACTAGCACGTGAATTGGGAAAGTTAGGTCACCAAATTCTTATGGTGCCTCTTGCAGTGTGGGAGTATCCCTGAAAAATTAGGAGGCAGCAAATGTGCTAGGAGTAACAAGCTGTTTTACACAAGGCATAATTAACACGTGGAAATTCCTTTTCAAGAGAGTGTCGAGGTCAAGAGGCAAGTGGGATGAAGAATAGGAATGAAACAGAGGGCTAATGAGACTGCTCCTAACGACTCTGTTAGAAGGAATCAAAAGCACTAACGAGTCTTGCCTGTGGGAGCGTTTGCTGAGGCTTGGATATTGTAGCTGTTCCTTGGTTGTCCACGGGTGGATTCATTCAACCTTTCGCTGCATCTCTTTGCTCTCAGAGGCTCCGTATCAGAGTAGGTGGGTTGCTGGGATTGCCCACAAGACAAATTTGTTTGTGTATGTAGCATGGAGGGAATCAACAAAAGCATTTTGTGTGTGTGTAAATATACCTATGCACACTATGTAAATTGAAACTATTTAATATGCATAGTTGTTCAGACCTCACTAAGCTTTGTGGCTGAAAAGTCTGAAGGCATGACATTGTCAAGGGGAAAAGTTGCATTTATCACCTTTTTGCTTGCAGCCTCCATTTTATACACTGACCTCAGCAAATGTAGCAATGAAGACAGCAGTATCAAGGAAAAAAATCAAAACAAAGCCTCCCAGCTGCTTACCCGTGCATGTTCCCAAATCCTGCACTGTTCTAGGTTTGAAATTTGCAAATCCTTTCCTTTATAATGGGCTGAACAAGCAATCAGGTTAAAACAACCTCCTTTTCCCTTTGTCTCCCCACTCCCTCTCCAAATCTACAGTGTAAGATCCTCACACCAAAGTTTGCAATTTAAACTAAAATTTCTGACCTCTTCCTGATATCTGGATTTCTTTGGATTGCCTTAGTGGAATGTGCACGTCCCAGTGCTCTGAGTGGTGGCTCGAGATCCCTCCTGTTCCCCGGTGGGCCAGGCTGCAGGACACTGATCCAGCCAGGATGACAGAATGCTTGGAAGCCCCTAGTGCTCTCCTGAGCCCAAGCTTAAGTTTTATTTGTGCCGTTTGCCAGAAAAATGTTAGTAATGAATGAAATAGCCATAAGATCACACAACTGTCCTCCTAAGCTTTTATTTAATCTATTTTGAAAGGATGTATCATTTTATAATACAATGCTTTTTTTTAAGAAATGCTGCAGATGAGAGATGACATATTTGCAGTGATGAATGGAACAGTTGAAGAGACCTGTTGTTTATCGTCCATCGTGGCAGTTGCACATATCCTCGCCTGATGAAGCAATTCCTTATTTGTGTATTGAGCACTAATTTTTTGTGTGTTCTCTGTGTTTAACACAGAGGGCATTGCTCACTCCCGTGGCATTTACAATTAGTGGTGATCACAGGCAGCGTAGTCAGAAGTAGGTGGTGTACAAATCAAAAGCCAAAGGAGTGCTGGTTTTGTTGGACCTATAGGCAGGTACGTCACTATTTTCTTCACCAGAAACAGAGTTTATCCCTGCACTGTCCCAGCCCCCCCTGGGCACAAAGGCGTGAGCTGAGAGTCAGGAGGGGACCAGTGAGTGGACAGGACAAAAAATGGGATGCCTGGGAACTGCAGGACCCCTCTTCTCTTTTGGTCTTGATACCCTGACGAGAGAGCGGCAGGAGGGTGAGGGCAGAGGAGAAGCAGTGCTTTGGGCTGTGCTTGGGATTAGAAATGTGTTCCCTGGCAGGGAAAGTTTTGGTGATTCATTATCAGAGCCTCCATGGGTCTGAAACAATTTTGCTGCGCATTTCTCAATCCCTGTTATGCTCGTCCTGCAGATAACTCGGCGACAGGCAAAGGCTCTTTTAGAAAAAAAAATGTTAGAAGTGAGAAACAGCATCACAGCAGCAGCTGGCAGAGCTGCTGCAGATAAGGGCTTGTGACGATTTCCATTACCCTGTTGTCTGAGTGCTTACGGTTCAGCCATTAAAATTAGGTTGGAGCTAAAAACTGACATTGAGTTGCTCATCTCTAACACTGAACACACACAAGGTAAGTTTTTTATCACGTAGGTTCCCCATTCCTGGCAAAATTTATAGTAAATGGATTTGTCCCCATCTGTTAGCTACAGGCATAGACTTACGCATGCAGTTTGTAGGTACAGGGCACAGAGCTATGAGGAAATTAGCCAGGTGTGGACCCAGAGCTTGTTCTCTGTCCTGAAAATGGGCAGGCTGCCGTATGGCTGAGTGTATGAACACCCCGGAGCTTCTCCGTGTATGCCAGTGAGCGCAGCGCAGCAGCACTTTGGCATACTCAGCTGTGCGTACTGGTGCTTCTGGACACACGGCTGGGCTGAGCTGTGGCATTTACTGGCCTCTGTTTGGCCATGATGCCTCAAAAAAATTTTTTTTTCCCTTGAAAGTTAATACAAACCGTAAGTTTCAGTCCTTTACATTTTTATTTTTGGAACCTATTTAGTCGATGATCTGTGCCCATAAAAGGGCAATGAAACTCCAGTTCCCATCCCTTTTTGTCCTCCAGCAGCTGCTGGGCAGTGCTGCTACTGCTAACAGTTGCTGAATCGTGATGTAAGGCTGCCTGTGTGGGCAGGGACGTACATCTTCGGTAATATAACGGGAAGAGTCCCTTTGGAGTGCTTAGTTCTGAAGAGGTCATTCTGCACTGTAGGAAGTAAAGAAATAGAGGAGATAAATCTTCCTGAACATGTGTTGCGCCTGTACAGACACGCAGGGATCTGGTAGCCGCTGTCATCAACGCTTGTGTCCACTGCAATGCCTCTGGAAATACCTCTTGGAAAAATTGTTCTTCCTTAGTGATTTTCTGTAGTGTTTCCGAAACACCACGCGTGCCTGACCACTGCTTATTGGATGGATTTTCCCTGGCCAAGAAACAAAGCAGAACAGGGCCGGGATGTGGAGGGGAACCGGGGTAGCTTACACCGGATGAAGGGTGTAATCCCCTTTTTGGGAAGGAGAAGAGCCAAAAGGGATCAGGGACATGATGAGAGAGTTTTCTCTCACAGGGTGAGTGCAGGGATGGTAACTGCCCCTTGCTGAACATTAATCCCATAATGGCCATGGGCTCAGCAGACCCACATCTGTTGCCCCACCTGAAGACCATAATCTACTCACAACTCTCATGGGGGCTGTGTGACTGTGACTTAATTAACGCTCATCAAGAAAGAATCTTTCACTTCATTATATCACCACTTTTTATTTTTACACTCCTTCGATTAAAACCTAGAGTAATTACTCGCACTGTTGACTTTGGCATCTCCTCTTAGATCTCCTGCGATAAGCAGTGAACAGGGAGGTGACTCAGAGCACTGGAGTGATCCGGGGGCGGCATCTAATTTAGGCAGAGACGGCTGGTTTGGGTGCCTCATCTGGATGGCATGGCTGCCTAGAAAGGAAGAGGACTAAAGTCCTGAATGAAAGTCCCTTGACAGGACTCGTAGCAGACCCACGTGATACCTGGAGTGACAGTGTTTGCCACAGTACCGCTGCGTCAGATGGGGAAAAAAAGCTTTTATTTGCTTTCTTGCTGGTCAGATGCGATTAGTCATATTTGAAAACTACTTTAATCAGACTAATAGTAAATGCACATGCTCGGCTAGGAAAAACCCTTTTTATTTTTGAGGAAATCCACTTGATTTGCCTGATGCAGTACAAATGATTGGCACAGCTCAGAAATATTTGTACAATGCTCTGAACTCGTGTACAGGTGACTGTTTAACTTGACTTTCCTATCGAAACCTTTCTCTTCTGCTAGGCTACAGCCACTTACGCTGTCTTCCACAGCATTTTAAGGCTGAGTTACCACCTCAAAAATAACATACAAAGTCCTGTGAGTTTACTGTATCTTTATTATTAGGTGTCTGTAATTAATGGCCTTATTTTGGAGAAGAAGGAGGGGAAGCAGCGTTCTTTGAGCATGTTTATAAAAGCAAAAATGAGCAGGGTTTTAGGAAAAAGAGCAGAATTTGGAAACAATGGTGAAAAACACCCAGATGTTTTTTATGTCATCAGCCTGTCTCAGTGTGTTGCTGCTGATGGGGGATTCACGTAGAACTGAAATTCCGATGAGTGTCCTGGCACACTCTTACTGGTTTGAATGTAGGGCTGAGAGACATCTGCCCTGGATTCTTTGTTCTGTGCCTGCTTCTCACCCTTTCATGTCCTAAAAAGTCTGTTTTTAAGTCACCTGGGATCTCTAAGCCACCATGCCCCGCCACCCCTCGGACAGGATGTTAGCACTCAGATGGTCACATTGGAGCTTGCAGGGCCACTTCTGGGTATGGCACCATCTGACTGGCTTGCAAAGTGCCAGGTCCTCTTTTCCTCATCTCATGCAGGTGGCACGGAGGACTGGTCAACCTGCTGACAACACTTTGGGGACGCACAAGGTCCATTACCGTGAGCTCACTCTAAACTGTTCTCCAGTGGTGAGGAAGGAGGCAAGCCTGGGGGTTGGTGTGGTTGTTGCCATGTAGGTGGCATGGGCAACACTGACTCAGCTGTGGAGGACTGGCACTATCACTGTTTTCATCTGTAGTGACTCTTTCCAGACAGAGCTCAAAGGATGACCCACGACTTACAGAGATCACCTGCAAAAGGCCACTATGGTGAAGCGATGGAGCAACACAGTGTTGCATGCTAATGATCCCTACAGTAGAGACAGCCAGTCCCACACCTTCTTGAATACCACATGCACCATTTCGGGTGCTGCTCTGATAAAATGAAGGGGCCTGTGATTAAAGCTTGTCCATCCAGTTTCTAATATCTGCAGTTTGCTGCTGAACAGAGAAACAAGGGCTGAGCTGACCACCAGCAGACACTGAAGTGAAGCTACAGCTGTGCCCCTTGAGAGACTGCCGAGTAGGCAGAGCCAGGGCCGTGTAACCCAAAACTGTGGCACAAACATCTCACTAAGAGATGTCTTTCCAATACATTGCACCTGCTGCAGGGCAGAGTGCTACTGGGATCTGGAGCCAGGGCCACGGCTCTGCTTGCTGGTGGGGATTTTGTGTGGCTGGCTAGTGCGAACGGGATACTTACAAAGACTGAACAAGCTCATTAGAGGTCAGGAGAACCACAGGAACTGGACTGGAGTAAGAAAAAGGACTGGTCAGCTGTTGGCTGCATGCCGAATTGCTTTCAGCAGGAACCAGGGGGAAAAATTATTATTAGTCCAACCAGCAAACTAATCTCTCAAGGAGGTATCTA
>Ga0181612_174116_pt1 | contig 17356 bp, 13 predicted proteins | sample HoacroProtozoa21_FD_119630 | JGI IMG/M metagenome (GOLD analysis project Ga0181612, IMG submission 119630) | Hoatzin crop microbial communities from Cojedes, Venezuel. Combined Assembly of Gp0051906, Gp0051904, Gp0051908
TATTATTATTATTATTATTACTACTACTACTACTACTACTAACATTATGAGGCAAGGATTTAATTCTCAGGCACTGTAGTAGTATGTACACACACAGGGAGACATGTGGCAGTTACAAAATACAGCAGGACAAATTCTTCTTTCAGTAAATTTGTGTCCATTTTGATTGCATGACATAAAAAGTGGACCTAGACCACACTATACTAAGGTGGGATGGTTTTATCTTGTCAGGTGAACCAGTGGAATATTCTTCCAACAGACCTGCTGCTCTTATTTGAATGTTATTCATAATGAGTAGATTGCTGGCCATGCTCAGTACACCCTATTCCTAGGACCCAACAATACAGTTCTGTACATTCAGTGTTCTAATTCCTTTATGCAGTTGAGCACAGTAGGCCTGTAGCATGGATTTTATAGTTTTCATCAAGACATGTACTGGAAGAAGAAGAGAAAAAAAAAATCTTCATTTTGTCGCTCTGTTATTCTTGCTTTCTCACCATAGCACAGTGGTAAGAAGAGCAGTGAGAAGACTGCCACCTTGCTCAGGACAGGACTTTTATACTCCTTCATCCCATCCTTGCTACAGCTCTGATTGTAGCATTTTTTTTTTTTTAGTAGACAAATTAAAGTTGGTGTATCACCTTTCATTACAGGAGAGATACTGGTGACATAAGTTCATAAGATGTCCCATGTCTCTAGGGATGTTATTTTAAAATAAGTAGTATATTTTAGGGTAACAAAATGTTTCAACTTTTTGATGGTCTGCAAGTTGTCTGCTGCGCAGGAGTTGGAAGGCTCAGTGGGATAGGAAATTTTCTGTGAAACTCTAACAAATTACTACACACCATCTACAAACTGTTTTTTTCTGGCTTCACAACTTGAATGCACTGGGGAAAAAATTTCTACAGATGTCAAAAAGTATAGCCCTTTGCAATTCCTCAGAAATTTCAAGTGCCTTTTCCAGGATAAAAACACCCACAAGCACCCACAAGGAGAACACTGAGTATAGAAAGCTCAATCCAATCACTTGTAAGCAAATGTGAGAAGAAACCTATAGCACCAAGCACAAAGCATATGTGACATGGCTGAATGTCTAATATGAGGCTATACAAGAAAGCCTAGGTGGGAGAGGTAGCAGCAGCAGAAAGAGAGATGATTACCCCACATTCAGTGGCTAGGACTGGGTAGGCCATCCTAGGGAACAACTGCTGAACTATTCCACCTGTAAGTCATGGAGAAGAGATAAGGTTTGTTGTGCCACATGTTCAGGGATTGGAGATGAAGAGATGGGTAGACTGTGATTTTCTCAGTGGGGTGGATTCTTGTATCAATAAGAATACGTAAAAAATGGGAGAATAAAATGGAAAAAATTCTTATCATGTTAATTCAGGATGTTCTAGAGAAAAGGCTGATATATATTGAGTATATATTGATATATATTGATTATCTTATGTATCTCCTACTTTAAGAGAATCCAGATGATTTAATCTCTTTTCTAGTAACAGCAACTCTGCAGCCAATATATGGTGTTCGATCAAAATTTCATGAAGTTTTGTACATAACTGGCTCATGATCCATATGCAGTAGGCAAATCAGGTCACAAGCCTTGAGCTTCCTTTTAATTTTTTCATTTTTAAAAAGTCAGACATGTTTCTTTTTAATTTGCAGTAATTTTATGTAAAAGTATATGTGCCACCAGATGGGCAGATTAGTCCCTGTGAATGAGGCTGTGCTGCAGTGCTCCTTCCTCTGCATCCCACTGAGGGAGATACGTTGAGCTTCTTAACATACAGGCATCGCCCATGTTATCTCATGGTGAAAACCACCTCCCTTTTCACTCCTGTCTTCATATCCCCATCCACAGACCTCAAGACCTCCTTCAGCTCTGGCATTTATTGCTAGAAACACAGCTGTCATGGTAGTTTCTGCAGGATCTTCAGTCTTGGATTTAGACTATTTAAGCAGCTCAAAAAAAATGCGGTTCTGTTTCTACTTTGCAGAAGCACGTGCAGGAAATAGGGGACAGTTGGTCCTTTGTTCGTTTCTTGGGATGAGAGGACTAGGCCATTACACAGTTTTCTGAATGGAGGCTGGTGCTCAGTGTCCAAGGCTGCCTTCTGCAGACTTCTCAAGAATAATGCACATTCTTTATAGGCAGTGTCCCACAAATAATTTCACAGAGAAGTGGGTTAAGTCTGATTTTTGTTGTTGACTGTAATGTCTATTCTCCAACACTCTGTCTAAACTGTTTTTTTGATGGAAAACTTGGGGATTTTTTTTAAGCCAAAAATTGTGTCATTCAGCATCCATCTCCCATGAGGAATTGTACTGTTTCTAACAAAAATATGTCTCATTTTGGGTGCGTGGGGTTTTATCTAGCCCTGGTCAATAGCAGATTTGTTACCACAAGTCCATGGGATAAATTTTCAATCTTCAAAATGCACATCAGCTAAATCCTGCTGTGGGTAGACACCAAAGCATGGCACTAGGGGTTTAAGAGAAGAAAGCAGTGGCTTCCCAGCCACTTCTGGGAAGTCCAGCAGTCCAGAAACAGCAGCAAAATGGGCCAATTAATCTAAGGTGGAAGCAAATCAGATCCTCTAGAAAAAATGGTCTATTGGTACAACTCCTATTAGCTGAAGACTGACTATGTCTTCAATAACGTTGACATGAATGTCTGAGAGGAAGAGACAAATGAATGATAAAGTATATTCAGTATAGCCCTTTAGTCCTGGATTTTGAATCCATCCTGTTTGCACTTGGATTACATGATATAATACGAATTATTCCTACCATCACTCTTTGAATAACTGGACTATATGTAACATCATATTTCAGGTTAGGGCTCATATCCCATTCTAATTACACTTCTGTTTAATATTTTCACAAAATCTTTCCTTTTATGCCATTTAATAATATATCTAGTTTGAGGAGGGAAAGGTTCTAAAGTAAAAATGAGAAGTATAAAACAGTGCCTAGCCTACAATTAACTTATTCCGTGTGGATATTTAAAAATTTTTTAACATAGTTTTTCTTTTCTATTAGTCTAATTTGAAGAACTGAACTGTTTTAGAGGCTGTGGTGTATATATATACTTAAATGCCTGTCAAAAATGTCATTGTTTAAGTAAACAGTCAAGGAAGCTATGTCACATTAATAAAATAAAACGTGGATACTAATTCCAAAGAAAAACTACACTCACTTAAACTGAAAATTCAGGATACATACAGTAACTTATAGCAAAATGTATTACAGAAATAATGTAAATAGTCTAGGATAAAATGTTATGAATCTGGGAAATCATAACGGAGGCTAAACTTCAAAGTAATCTCATTACATTAAAATATGAAATCATATGGATTATCTCAGCCCTGTTGGTGTTGCTATGCAGTGACACACATGTAGTAAATATGATTATAATGAAACCATGTACCTTTTTTTGTTCTCCTACAAGAATAAAAAAAAAAGGAAGATCTATTCTCTTTGCACTGCTTCCTCCCTGCCTCCAAATAAAATGCTTTCGAAGTTTAGGCAGTTCTGGGCAGGCTGAACATATGTAGATTTTAAAGTGTTGCAGGAATCCACAGATGCTTTACAAATTATAGTCCCAAATTGTGACCCAGTTTGCATGGCTATGCAAGATAGGAGGGAGAATAAAGGAATAAAACTCTCCTTTATTGCTAATACCCAGAGGAGCTGTAAGGGGCGAATAAAAAGACTAACCACAATAGGGAATCTTGCACTGCATGACCTAGTTGCACCAGCATGTAAGAACTCAGGCACTCAAAAGGGAAACCAGGAGACTCATTGTATCTTTGAGCCACAATTTGTCTTTCTGTGTACTTTAAGGCGATGCAAAAATATGCTTGGCTTTGTTCAGAGCTCAAGAGCAGTCAAAACCCCACAGCAATTATTTCTGTGAAAAGTGTTTGATTTCTATGAGTAGTATCAGTATTTCTTTGAATGACTGAGCTAATACCAGTGTGTTATCCTCCATAATTAAGTATGATACTTTAGTTGGTGTCATGCCTTCAACAATTAAGCCCAATATATAAACTTCATTCTTTTCCATGTAGTAGTCAGAAGAGATTGGATCTATTTCCTGCCACATCTTTCTCTTTTATTGCAAAGAGTTCCAGTTTCGGCAAAGGCTTAGCTTTGCAGATGAGCAAATTACTTCCACCACACTGAAATGCAACTACCTCAAGCTAAAATGCAGACTTGTGAGCACACGATGGAACAGGTTATGTATAGAGCAAGCTATAGAAGCAATTACAAAAGAAAAAAACAAATCATCTGGTTGTTATTTGCTACATAAAGGAGGAATAGTATTCTAGATATGCATAATACAGCCCTTTTTTTCATGCAGAGCACTTAGCCGAAGTTTGGTGCCTATGAGTTGTGGTATATGCAGCAGAAAACGGTGATAAAGGGATCTGACAAAAAAAAAAAAAGAGTACTTATTTTCCATAAACATAACAGGAATGAGACCCAGATGATTTAGATGATGATATTTGACCCTCAATCTTTTTTTTTTTTTTTTTTCATGTCCATGTTTTTTGTGTTTTGCTGACAATCTTTTCCTTCTCCCAGTTAGGGGGAGAGTAATCTGTATCTGTTGTGCCATCTTCAACATCACTTAAATATGCAGAGATTTAATCATGCAATACCTAATGAAAACTGTCTGTTACTACTACTATTCAAATTCTTAAGTAGTGTTAGGAACTGGTTTTTGTTTTTTTTTTTTAATTATGAAAGGTCTCTTGGTTTGGCTGGAAGTTTGAAGTTTGCTTTGTTTCAGCTGTCTGGTTCCTCTAAGGAGCATAGTGGTCTCTTACAAGTTTCTGGAAGTTATTAGTGGTGAGATCCACCAATTTCCATTATATTTAACTCACCATCTAAGAATATACAGAATGTTCAAAAAGTCATCATGAGATTAACTTCCAAAAACACAAGTTCTTAATAATTTTACATCATCCACCACCAACTGTATTAATTTATTTCATATAATCATGAATGCCATCATGTCTTAGCATTAATGCTTTTCAGTTGGACTCCCACTAACGACAGCTTTTAAATCTCCACTGGATTGAGTGGGATTTTACATGCTTCAGTGTTTGTGGAAACACTACCCTGCACTGTATCCTGTCTGGTGTTCAAGCAGGCTTTCTCATATGATGTTCTTGTATTGTGATTATTGCAATGGTTGTTCTAATCCTGTTGGGACTTCTAAATGAACTGTAAGGCATACTACAATAATAAATAATAATGTAGTGGCTACCATAAAATCACAGCATTCTTCAGGCAAAACACAAAGTCAATCAAAGCAGAAGATATCTGATCCACATCCAAACTTTAGCTGTGTTTCTGAATTTCTGGTCAGAAGGCATAATATATTAATGCCCTACAACTTGCCCTGTGCTCACTTTAAAATTTATATTAAGTAGACTGTTACATTATGGTAATGTACTAAATTACCTAAAGCAAAGTAATACAATGATTAACTGACCATAAACATTGGTTTATGGTCAGTTTATAAAGTATTACAGAGATTAACATTATGCATTTTCATAACAGAAGAAAATTGCAGGATGAAATATCTGTGGATTGACTTGGTGCTATTAAGAATAATAAAACAGTGGTATAACTCACAAGAGTCTCAAGTTACAGCATGCAAGTAAACTTTGTTTTAAATCATCTTTGAAAATGGCAGAGATATCCATCGCTTTAAAAAATGCCCAATGCTTTCCAAGCATAGAATAATAGTTTCCAGTATATGTTTTCTAATATATAATGTATTACCTTTTTTTTCCTGTTCGTTATTCAACATATCATGTCAGGTTCTGACCTGGCATAGCTGCTCTGATATCAGAAGTGGTTTACCACCTTACATAAGACAGATCTGGGTGTCTTTCTATCAGGTTATAATATTTGTCTTTAAAAGTTAGACACAAGGAAAGCTCAATGCTTTATGAGTTAAATTAAATTAATCATGCATGAGTGAAAATACTGTTCTCCTGTTGTTCCAGGGTTTCATCTGGCCTGTCTGTGGGTTAAACCCTATGCAAACTAGATTTTTTTAGGGGACAGAGACTAAAAGCAGGGGAAAGTGAGGGAGAATGGGGTGGGGAATCAGGCGTGGGACAGGGCAACAGGGAAGGCCCTTGCACAACTTTGAGAAAGCAGAACCATTTTGGGCCTATCTCAAATGCACGTATATTAATGCAGACTGCTTAGGGAGCAGTAATGCCTGTGTGCAGTCACAGATTTACAATGTCATAAGAACTACAGACATGTGGCGGAACACCTTGAACAGCTGTGATAACTTGATCGAGACTCTTTAGTAAAGACAGGGAAGAAGAGGAGCAGCAGCTGTGCTCTCCATACCAAAGTGGCTGTACTGCATGCATAAAGATTGTCCCTCTGTGGGTGAGACACATGAAGGACTTAGGGGTGAGGCCAGCCAGGGGAATTCTGCAGTGACTGTGTGCTACGGAACTCCCAGTGAAATAGGGGAGGTAGATGATGTCTTCTTTAAGCAGCTTGAAGAAATGCTCCTATCACTGGCTCTTGAAGCAAACAAAATTTGTGTTGTTCAAGAAATTGGCAGGAAGCATCCTACATGGGAGATTGATTTGAAGGGCAAAGGAGTCCAGGAGAGTGGATCAGCCTTTGAAGATGACCTTTTCAATTCACAAGAAAAATTCATTCTGATCTCGCAAAATACACTGGTGTCCAAAGCAAGGAGGGGCAGTATGGTTGAACAGGAAACCCTTGGCTGAACCGAAATGCAAAAAAATAAGTGTATAGCATAAGAAAACAGGGACAGGCTATGAAGGAGGAGAACAGAGGCACTTTCTGGTCATTCAGGGATGGAATTAAAAGGGCCAAAGCTTGTCTGGAGGTAACTGGTAAAGGGCATGTGGAGGGCAATAGAATGGACTTCTGCAAATACGTCAAAACCAAAAGGCAGACCGCGGAAAATGTTGAACTACTACTGAGAGACAATAGATCTAAAGGCAAGGATTATGGAAAAGGCTGAGGAACTCTGTGCTTCTTTGGCTTGGCTTTTGGTGGCAAAGTCTGCTCTTAGACTCCACACAGATACATGCCTATGGCAAAACTAGTAAGTGCTATCCAAAACAGAGAAAGCACAAGTTAGGGCTTAAATGTGCAGACATGTGCAAGACTCTAAGATCAGACAGTACACATGTGAGGGTACTCAGGAAGATGGCAGTTATCTGGCATTTTTGAAAATTTGTGGCAAGGTCCACAGGAAAGATCCTTGATTACTGGAAAAATGTTATTCATATGAATAAACGAAAGTAAGCAGGACAATCTCAGAAACTACAGGCTAATCAGCCTCATTTCAATCCCAAGGAAAATTATGGAGCAAGTCCTCCTGGAATCCATGAAGTAGAAGAAGATGATCTGCAGAACTCAGCACAGATATCCCAAGGAATGTATCAACTTGAACCTCCTTGAAACTCCGCAAAGACAAATGCGAAGTCCCATCCCTGTGACACAACAATACAGTCTTGTAACCAGCTGGCTAGAAAAGCCAGTTTGCAAAAGCAGACCTGGACGTTCTGGTAGACAACATGCTGAAGGAGAGTTAGCGAAGTTCCTTGCAGTGAGGAAGGCTCACCCCAGACTGGACTGCACTAGTTAGAGCACTGCCAGAAGCTCAAGGAAAGTGGTTATTGCCCACTGCTCAACCTTTGTGAAGTCATGTCCGTAGATCAACTTTGGGCTTCCTAATGCAAAAGAGATACTCACAAACTGGAGAGAGTGCAAAGGAGGGAAACTACGATCTAGAGGACTCTGGAGTGCTTGACATGCAAGGAAAAGCTGAGGAAACTGGGTTTGATCAGCCTGAAGGCTGAGGGGATATCTGTTTGCAGCATCCTCTTGCCTGAAGGGGATTCACAGAAAATGCAGAGAGAGATACTTTGAATGGGTGCACAGTAAAAAGAAAGAAACCCTAGTCACAATTTGCAGATGAAAAATTGCAGTTGGACTTTAGAAAAAAAAAATGCACAATGACAATGATCAAGCACTGGAACAGGTTGTCCGAGAACTGTGGGAAACTGTCCTTGGAGATTTTTCAAAACTTGGTTGGACAAGTCCCTGGGTGACATGATCCAGTTTGAGATTAACCCTGATCCAAGCAGAAGGCTGGACCATATGGCCTCCAAAAGCTCCCTATAGCCTAAATTTTTATATGATCCCATGATTCTCCTTCTGTGTTCCCTCAGCTTTAAAAAATGCAGTTGGCTAACACTGCATTAAGATTCCAATATTCTAAAGGTTAAAACCAGAAGTATTATTTGTATTACTTCAATATAATAAACCTTAACTTTTAGAGAACCTTTTGAAACTCAGAAAATTAACATTAAAGTCTCCTTTCTTCCTTTTCAGCTCTAACTGCAGGTTTCTGAGACACTGAAGTGAAGTCAGCTCACTATTCCAGGATTTTCTGTGCAATTATGAGGTCTAGAAATATACTTCATTTTTAAATAAAAGCTAAATACTCAGGATCAGGGACTTTCAGAAAATAATCAGTTATCACAATGTACATGATATATTTGCAAGAAGTAGTAAATGAAATTTCTTGTATTTTTAATAGGTTTTATTTTCACTCTTCTTTGTCTTTCTTGTAAAGCTTGGAGACTAGAAAATTTTACAGTTAGTGAAATATTTAACGGTCTTCATCATTATCTTTCCTGCTGTGTATTACAGCTTTTAATGAACTTTATAATACAGAAGTTCCATACAGAAGTTCCACTTGTTCACTGTTAGTTACTCATGTTAAACTCTATATACACATCAGAGACAATACTATGACTCAGATAGGTTGGAATGCACTTTCCTGAAGTTCTTGACTAGAAGAGAACTAATCTTTTTTGTTTGTGAAAAAGAAAGAGACACTATAGAGATATACAGAGACAATTATAAACCCAAGAAATTAAGACAACAACATTGTATCCATCTACACTGTGAATACAGTGATTTCCTCTGGCATTGTCTTTGTGAAAGTGTCATCAAAATGAAAGAAAGGCTTGGCATTTAGGTATATGAAAAAATGGGAAGAAGGAAACACCAGATGGCACAATAGAAGCAATGACACCATGCTCCTGAGACAATAAGAGTATACAAGCTTTGGATATTGAGTTACAGCTCAAATAAATTCACAGTAGGGATGAAAAATATTTTCTTTCCACTTAATTCTTCCTATGCACAGGGAAACAAGATTATAGACAGACTAAAGAAGATTACATTACATTTACCTAACTCTTACCAAAAGAGGCAACATTCCAAGTGATAATTTTGATGTAACCATCCATCAGTATTACAGACATTTATAAGCCTAATAGTAGAAAGTTGCAAAATAGTCATACTTTTGGATACACATAACCTATTTTCTAACAGCCACTAATTATCTGTGGCATTTGATTAGGAAGTTACGAACTTACCTACAGATCATTTCTTCGCTATAACTGTAGACAGCGTAAAATTTACCCATTCAATTGAACTTTTTTTCTCCTGCCTGTTGTCTGTTTCCTTTTGATCGCAGTGAGCAGTCATTCTAAACAACTCCTTGATTTAAAAGTTTAAGTATATGGACTGTGGGGTTTCCAAAGCTGCCAGGTGGAGTACGCACACATGTCTGAACATTGCAGCGTGCAGGGTCAAACTGCCTCATTCAGAAAAAAACGGGGCCTCCAGAAATCTGCGGTGTGGTGATTATTTCAAGTTAAACTCAACGAAGTTTTCCTTGTGTCCCGGGCAAGCTCTGACTGTAACCCAGAAGAGTGGTGGCATGCAGACAGTGATTTATCCCACCCTACCTGAGGTGTCTTTAAGGTTACTCCTTTTGGGTACTTAAAGGTTACTCCTTTAAGGTTACTCTTTTTGGGTCACTCTTTAAGGTTACTCCTTTTGGGTGGTTCTTTCCTGCTGTAAAGCCATCTCCTAGTGCTGTCAACGTGATTAACAGGCCAGGCAACTGACTCAGACTGAAAGAAGCCTGTCAAAAAACAGGTTAACTTTACTCCAGATCCGTTCCCTGATGTAACCCACAGTTACTTCTGGCAACATGAAAGAGAGGATGTGAAAAGGCTGAAAACAAGAAGCTGGAGCACGTTAGAATGCAGGACGGCCTCTCTTAATGGTATAGGCTTGGGTGCCTTCAATCCTTCATGGAATTTTTGCTTAAAATCATTTAGGCAAATCTCTCTCTGAAAGTGCTAATTTTCCTTCATCACTATCTATACAAATATCTATACAGTTAGCTTATACTGATGTACCAGGGTTACAGTGCTAAAACTGGGTGGCAAGAATCAAAAGACTCTTTGCATACTGGAAATTTTTGCATTGACTGAAACAGTGAGAGAGAGAGATGACGTTTTTGTTAGTCCCATGTAAATTATAAACATGGTAAATCAGAGAGATCTTGAGCCTTCTGCATTTATTACTACCGTTGATTCCTAAACATCAAAATATTATACTATATTTATATACACATTTGAAAATAGCATATGTGTTATTTATTCATTAGGGAATAACATATGAACAGCATCACCTGGTGACAACTGCAAAAAAAAAATTCCAACATGCAGCCTTCTCCTGTCAGAGTCCTTTTGGCTGACAGCATCCCTTTCTCTTTCCCCTTATGTTGGCACTTTCAGGAAGCAATGGAAGATATGCCTGGCCACTGGCGCATTTCATATATTCTTACCCAAACTTCTCTGTCCAGCAATGGTTTGCCCAAGAGACATTTGGACATGCTTATTCTTCAATGCATGTCATAGCATTCTCTGGTTCTTCCCCAAGAGCTCACTACTTTCCAGACCATTCCCACCAAACACTCTGCCTTCATACATAATCATTAAAATAACTGCCAGGAATGTTAACGCCCTGATTTGGCCCATTTCATATCTCACACTGGAGAACTATAGAGAAAATTTGTCTCTAAAGGACTTAAGGCAAAAGCTGCACAGAGCACAAGAACAGAAAGAGGACAGCAGTAAGTAAAGACCAGAAACCCCAGAGAATACAAGGCAAGATGGCTGGTTTTGAGGTGCGAGAACAATGAAATGGATGACAGACAGCTGGCATCAGCACAGCAGGCATACTTGAGCATGTGCACCAAAAGTGGCAAGAAGTAGAATTACTAAAAACGGGGATTTAGAAACTGGTATCCCAGTTTAAAGTTGGCAAAGAGCAAATAAGAAGGAACATTCTAAGGAAGGCTCTGTCTGAGAGAGAGAATAAAAAAGGCATCAAGGACACACTTCCATCCATAAGTGCCTCTTTTCTAACACAAGAACATAGACCTTGCCATTGGCAAGTGCAGAGTATGAACAGGTTTGAGGGGGGAGGGGGGCAAGTTATTGGCTTTCAGGTTAAAAGTTATAAAGCCTTGTTACTATGCTGACTATTATCCCATCAACTCAGCCTGCTTTTCTTTGTCCTCATCTAGAAAAATATTTTACCCCACCTCTGACTGCCTCATCTATAGGCATGAGTGGGTGTCTGAAGGGCTACACTCATCATATTTCATTTCAATTGAGTGGGACAGATTCCCACGGCACAAAAAAAGTTAGGCACAGATATCTCACTGGCACCACAGAAATAAATACAGGAATAGCAGAGTTTTCAGGCTCTGGAAGTGATGCAAACTCAAATTGTTCTAACAGTAGATAAGATGTATATCTGAGGCCCCTGAGTACAGTGGAGTTACTGTGAAGTTTTTAATTTCAGCCTCCTGGATATTTTATAAGAAGGCTAAAATCTTTCCCATGCATTTTCTGAAAGATCTGAATATAACCAGAAAGGAATTTTATTGCAAAAATAGATGTCATCACAAGTTTTTGAGGACTATTGCCCATTTGAATTATTCTATACAAGGAAAAAGATTGAAACAAGATTTTTACCAGAGTAAAAGAATAGTATTTGGTTTATGTACTTCCTACCTACAAAACACAGTAATGTGTTGCCACCAGTTATGCTGCCATGAACATGGACTGGTGGATTATCTCTGCAGATCTCTGTCTTTAAAAGAAGTTCATCATCTATTAGTTTAGATTAGTTCGGAAAATGGCTTTGTGTAGTTACAGCGTACACCATTAAAGTATTGGAGAGACTTGATAAAGCTGAAAAAAATGTTCTAAGCTTTCTTTCTGGCTTAGACTTCAAAGTTGTCATGTCACTGGCTCTGAAAATTGCCTGGCAACAGTCAGACACATGTGTAGACGTTCATTCTCCCGGGGAAACCGAAGAAGCCCCACAAGACTTATTATTTTTAACTACTAAATGTATATACTTTGGTGACACCTTATTACTTCTGTAAGCACACCTGTAATGAATTTTGAATTGCCACCATACAGAATGTCGCCACAACAGAAGTGGGAGCATGACCGGTAAATACTTTAGGCTTTGCTCAATGGCATCTTATGCTGACTTGTTAAGGTCTGAGTTTCAAAGGTTTCCCCAGTGTTTAGGAAAAAAAATATTCTCTAGCTAATACTTGCTTTGCAGAAGGTATTTAAAAACAGATATACTGCATTATAGCTACTTAATTGGCAGCGTGAAGGATAGCTACAAAGACGACAGAGCCAAAATTTTCTGTCGGATGAATAAGCAAGGACAAATGGCCACTGAGTAGTGCTTCAGAGGTTAAGCTCCGCAGAAAACTTTAAACTAATGGCAGAAGAACTCTCTGGCTTTCACTGCCTATTGTTCAAAGGAGCAGATTATGATCTGTATGTAGAAAAATAATGCCTCATTCCTTCCAAATACTCTAAATTTTTCTTGAGAGGGGATCTGAGTAACCGTGTTTTAACCAATGAAATGAAGAAAGGTCAGTACTAAGAGTGCATATACTTATCTTACAGGATTTTCACATGTATTGCCTCATTATTAGTTTAATAAGTGCTATTTTATATTTTATATCCTGTCTTACACAAAATGTCAACAAGTAGCATATGGCACCATGGCACAATCAGCCATGGTATAAGCAGAAACAACTCGACTAAGGATGCTGGAGTGCCTGCATGAGTTTTGCCTGGAATGCTTTCATTCACATAACAATAACACTTAAGGAGAATTTGTGTGTGGAACTGTAGTTACCCATACGTTTCCTAGTAAGACCAGGTTAATGTTTGGGGGTATTTTTCAGCTTTAGTTCAGCTACGGTTCTGCTTAGCCAAGTCTTAGACTCCAGTCTCCTCGTCTTTCCTGAAAAAGGAAAAGAACCTTGATCAGGGTTGAGATTTATACTAACATAATAAGTTTTAATGAAATTTAAGGGCAGGAGGAGGCCACAGGCAGATACAGAGAGACAAGGTGACTGCATATCTCATCTTTCCTTAGCACCATATCCCTGGAAATTGATTTGACTCTATACCAATGTGGTTACAGAATAAAAACTTCATTCTTGATCCCAAAAAGGGACTGTGGCACTGAATGTTCTAGTATATATCTAGATACACAGACTTTCTCAAATAAGGGAAGGCAGGGCTTTTAACAAGAAATGTTTGCAAAAGTCAGCCAAGTCTAATGAGGCTGGCATACAGCTGGCATAAAACAATGCACTAACACTGTTTCTTCTCTGTGCAATCAATGCAAAGGAAGACTATGAACACACAGGGGTAACCATGAGTCCTATTCTCTTCTCTCATAGCCTCTCCTCTACACATACATATCTCATTGGTCATTTTGTTCTTGCTCTGCACCCAAAGTCCCTCACGGCTGAATGTTGTGGAGCTGGGTACCGTGTTTGAACAGAGGGCTGGCTTTTTCTCATGGTTGTCAGGGCAGTCTGGGATTCCATGATTTTCATACCTTTCAGACAAATATCCATGACTTGCGAAATTCTGGAGTCCTGCGTGACAGCCAGTGGACTGGGTGCATGGAGTGAGCCTAATTGCACAAAGTGGAACAAATGTAATTAAGAGCTGTAAAGTTGAGCTAGGCACTGTTTGGGAGATTAATAGAAAGCAGGAGCTCAGCCTGACAAAGCAGCCCACTGGCCCAGCTGACTTGAGCTGAAGGGCTGCACATGATTGCACACAGTGGAACAAATTTCATTACAAGCCTTGCGATCAACATTTTTAAAAGCTTAGTGAAACGGGTCAAGTTCACAAGGGTAATTTGGTTACTACAAAAACACTTCCATGATGTTTGACACTTTTTATGCCATCAAAGTATTTCTGTGCTTTAAAGTCCCAGCCCTGCTATGACATAATTGTCCAGGTTCACTCAAGAGTTTACTGTATTTCACCAAAGCATCTAATTAGATAGACTAATGACTGACTCTATTCTTGCAGTCTCAACATTCAAAAATTGCTTTCTGTGGCCACCAGAAATAGTAGAGGGGAAAAAGAGCCTTTCTTTTGGATGTACTGAAGGAATTAGTAATGGGTTTGAAAGACAAGTCTGCAATCAAATATTCCCCATTATATCTGAAATTAAAAAAGGGAAAGATGAAACTCATATGTGAGATATAGATATATATGTGTGTGTGCTCACATGCATGTATACGTATCTATCTTTGTATATATGAATCAATGCTTCTTTGCTGATTATTTCCCTCTTCCATTGATTTCTACTGAGATATAAAAGTCTAGGCCAAATGAAGTTGAAGTCTTTTGATTCAGATTCCAACCTTTTCTTTTCTCCTTTTAATAAATTTTTTTTTGCCATTTAATTGCAACTACCATGTGACTTTCCTTTTTCAGAGACTGCCTAATCAAGAACATACCCTGTTTTATGGAACATGAAGGAGCTTAGAATAGCTTACATTGCACATCTCGGTTGGCTTGGCATTACTGGCAGTGATTAAAAGAAAAATCATAATAGATAAAAGAGATACAGGTCAAAAACCCAAATAATTATAGTAATGCAGGATATTTCTTTTCCATTTAAAAACCTTCTCCAAGCTTTGTTCTGAAGTAGAAGACATATAAAGAATATTGACTTAGTGGTATTAAAGGATGACAGGCAAGGAAGATTTTCCCAGAATTTGCCATAGAATTACAGTAAACAGAATTAGTACATTCCTCTGAAATTATTTATATAATTATTTCTTACATCACTTCATTTTTTTAAGTACGGAAATATGTTATTGTTTATGCAACTTTTCAATAAAATAAAAGACAATGAAATGTTTCATCTTCTCAAAAGCATGTATGCAGAGATTTGGTGAAAATACTTTGAGCAGTTGCAAAGGGTAGGATTTACCTGTGTGTAATATGCTGCCACTTCTGGGAGGCACAAAAACTTAATTACCCCATTTTACAGCTAAGGCATCAGCCCCAGCTTGGCAAGTGGTTACTGTCATGACTAACCATATTAAAATCAATGACATTAGTTGTGTATGAAACTGCTTACCAAGCTGAATAAAAGATTTCACAATACGACTCTGAGAGATGAAGTGGTTTGCCCAAGGTCTATAGCTTAGGACTCAGCAAACCACTTATGCATGTCCTTAATTTGTAGCACATGTTTAAGTGTTTTTCTGCCGCAGAAATAAATAGAGAATCATTGATAGAGTTTAAATCTAGGTCTCTCAAGTGCCAGGTCATTTCCTTAGTCACAAGGCCACCTTGGCTATATGTGACAAATGTTAACAGGAACCGAGTATGTCTCATGTCTGCACATTTGCTGATTTTTGTTTTGTTTCGTTTTACAAAGGTAACTACAAGGGGATCAGTCCTAAAGGCATCTCACTTTTTATGGAAGGATATCATGGCTGAAGTATGAAAAGAAAGCAGACACAAGGTAGGACACAGAAATCCCTAAAAATGAGAAGATGAAAAGATTGCTCTTGTCCCAGCAGCGTAGTTCATAACCAGGCCTGTCATCTTAGTTAATACTATGTCATATGTGGTTCCTACAGGAAGATAGTAATGCAGCAGGTATCATCAATTTCTTGAAATATATTAATAACCCATATCTGGAATTCAGTATATTATTTAGCTCCAGCAGAAACATTTGTCAGAGTAACTCTTATATAGGCAAAACAGCCTTTGAGGATGCAAGATGCCCTGTCTTAGGAAAAACAGTCAAGAAGAGTTTCATAGAACATGCACAGCCTGTTTGATGTACATGAACCAAGAATGGGATGTCTCCTCTGCTACAAACACCTGGCTCCATATTGATCAGCCTACATTTTCACTGATTATAGACCTACCTATAAGCATAGTCTAAAACCCAGTCCCCCAAGAAAGTAACTGGTATGGGACGTGGAGCTCCAGGAGAGGTAAAGAAGGAGGTATGCTGTACCAATGCACACGTGAAGGATGGAGCACTGATGTCAACACTGAATCTCCATATCTGATGGTCTGATTCTGTCTTGGGGATTCTTAGGGGTACATACATGTTTGATCTAATAGCATTTTTTTTCTTATAATGCTGTGTTTTCCTAACCTTGTGCTAAAAGACTTTAAGACTTACAAGAAAAATTACTCTTATTCAAGGTGAATGGTACTTTGATCAAGATATCCAGGAGAACACGAAACACAGTAGAGGTTGTTCCCAGGGAGCTGCTTGCTGCTCTTCGTAGGTGTATTGGAGAAAAACTGCAGACTAAAAAGCAGCTACTGGAGTATAAAGACTATGTTGCAAGCCTCTGGCTCTGGGAAAGTTAGTTCTTGCCAGCAAATCTACTACGCTACACAGGCCAGAGTCCCTCCTGATGAACCGAGGTGCCAACAAAGCAACCCTTGGGGCCTTGGCAAAACTGTCATGTCACATAGGAAAAAAAAAAAAAAAGGATCTAAGACACATAATAATAGTAATACAAAAAATACTTCATGTACTTTATTCTCCAATTCATTACGCTCCTTCTCATTGCTTTATACTTGTATCAGAGACAGTGCACTTAAGCCTGTGTTTTTCTGGTAGAAAGCATGGCTGGGACACTGGGGAGTTTTGCTGGTTAAGGAGAACTCCCAGTAGCTGCACACAGACTATAGTGGGTCTTTTGCATGCACCTTAAGCAAGAGGTGACTAATAAATGCTATCACCACCACTTTGTATTCACAGAACTGGGGATGTTTGCTGTGAGACAAGAGGGACAGGGGAAAGAACTCATATTGTGGTCATCTCAGCTTTATGTTGCCTTCCATTAATATGAGTATATTCTTGGATGGCTGTACACTTAGCTGGGTAAAAAACTGGCTGGACAGCCAGGCCCAAAGAGTTGTGGTGAGTGGGGTTAAATCCAGCTGTTGGGCGGTCACAAGTGGTGTTCCCCAGGGCTCGGTATTGGGGCCAGTTCTGTTTAATATCTTTATAAATGATCTGGATGAGGGGATCGTGTGCTCCCTCAGAAAGCTTGCAGATGACA
>Ga0181612_103976_pt1 | contig 17355 bp, 10 predicted proteins | sample HoacroProtozoa21_FD_119630 | JGI IMG/M metagenome (GOLD analysis project Ga0181612, IMG submission 119630) | Hoatzin crop microbial communities from Cojedes, Venezuel. Combined Assembly of Gp0051906, Gp0051904, Gp0051908
GGTGATGAGGATGGCATCCTCGATGGTGAGCTCCGTCTCATTCTCGGCGGTATCATAGAGCTTAAAGCAGATGAGGTCGCCACTCACCGTGTCCATTCCGGGCGTCAATTCGGCCTTACCTGTAGCAATCAGTTCGCCGAATTCGGCATCCAGGGTGACCGGAGTCTCGTTTTGATACTCGTCAAAGCCATCATCCGTCATTTTCCATATCTTGCAGGTCAGCGTGGTGGCGGCATTCACATCGAGAGCGCCCGTTTTCAGCCACACATTCTTAAGCAGATAGGACACTGTGGGTTTCTCGAAGCCTTGTGCGATACCATCAATGCCTTCGCCGTTCTTGCCAAACCACCAGCCATTCTCGTTGTCGCCGTAAGGCGTTGCGCCTGTAACGGACGTCATGGGATTATAAGAGGTTCCCTCGTGACCACCGCCAGCAAACGAAGTAGCGCCGCGCAACATGGTAAAGTACTCGTCCCACATGTACTCCGACTCGGGGTAACCACTAATCAGTGCCGATTGCATGTCTCCCTTGACGGGATTACTTTCGTCACCCTCCATCTGATAGCCATGGAGGAAATAGGTGTCGGTGGCGTCACCATCGGTCACCGTCAGTTGCGGCACCGAGTCTACTTCTAAATCATAATCCCATGTAAAAGATTTTTCATCATCGAATTCATTCCACTCTTGCTCTCCATCATTGTCCATGCTCTGGACTCTCCAACTATATTGTGCAGCATCGCTCACGTTCTCGCTCATGTCGGTGAACGTATAGTTCTCGTAAGCCGTCACGAACAAAACGGGCATTGGGGTCATGACTTGCACGATTGAGCCACCCATGTCTGCCTCAATCAGTGAGCCGGGGAATGCGCCTGCGGGGCGGCGATAGCGAGCCTTGAGCGTACCGTCGGCACGCTTGGGAGCCTGAGTAACAGTTTGACCCGGAACAGCCGGGTGCATTTCCACCACCTCGCACTTAAACGGAGTTATCGTGGTAGTCGGCTTAGGCAGGTCCATTTTGAACTTAGTGGGGCGCGCTTGGTCGGAGCGCCTCAACAACTGCGCATTAGCCCCCATCGACAGCATGGCCACAGCCACACCCATGAGTAAAATTCGTTTCATAGTAATGTCTTGTGTTAGTGAGTATTTTATGGTTAGTTTTTCCAATTTCCTGCAAATATACACATTTCCTCCCATTCCCACAAATAATTCCTCGCGCGGACCAGCGCGGACCTCTATATAATTATGTGATAATAAAATATTTATATAAGTCTGCGCTGGTCTGCGCTGGTCTGCGTGCAAAAAAACCGAGCACGAGGCCACACCACTCGGGTTAAAAATGGTTAAAGTTTTGAGCAATACTTGTTTAGAAACATTGTTGTAAAACATAAAAACGCTAATTTTGTGACGTGTTTTTCATGGTATTAGATTTAAGGTTAATTAAGATTGGTTGTCGGGAGACAATCAATTTTTTTGTATCCACTTGATTTTTAGCGCGATAAAAAGGCGGACGATGGCGAGCTGGGGAGAAACGCCCGGTGAGGAGGCAACACGTGGGGGCAAGGATGGCGGGATTTGCATAGTTCAAAAAGTTTTCGTACATTTGCACTGAAAAAGCGTGTGAACTCTTACATTAGACGAGTTAAGATATTTCATGCTTGTATAATTTTCCTTACGGCAACTCGTCTAATCAAAAACATTTAGTCTAAATTTCCCTAAGCTGTAATAATGAGAGGTAGCATGTGAATGTGAAATTGAATGATTGCAGCAAGTGAGGGCACTCTGTGTAACACAACACTCAGGGTGCCTTCATTCGTTTTCTGTCTCCCCTACCCTCACCCACCAGCAACGCGGCGGCATAAAAAAGAGGGTGTATCAAAACTCGAAGAGAAGGCAAAAGGCTCGGAGAGCCTTTTTTAACCTACCCCCAGGCCGAGGGGGAGCGCAGCGAGACCCGAGACCTGGGGCAAGGTCAACCATTCTTATAGAGCCTCGGAGAGGGTCGTTTGAGGGCGGCAGGCTTGGCAACGATGCGGCAATCAAGGGAGCCTCGCCGAGGCTCATCCTAGTTAGCGGTCTTTGCCCCAGGTCTCGCGCCTCGCTGACGCTCCGCTCGGCCTGGGGATAGGTCAAGGGCGGCTCTTCGAGCCTTTTTTGATGCCGCCAAGAGTCCATTCCTTCCCAGCCAGCCCCTCCCCATGCAGGCTGTCCTTTTAGGCGGGGAAATAGGTCGATATTGCGGGCAGTGGGGTGTATTTCAAAAAGATTGATTAATTTTGCAGTCCATTAACGCAACTTATTCACCCTCACTGATGAAACAGTTCCTTCGTTCCCTAATCGCTCTCGTGGCACTCCTGCTAGCAGATGCGCCCGCTGTGCAGGCCCAAATCGTGACGATTGACAAGGAAAATGAATTTAACGCCGACAGCATCAGGCGCGACTTCGATAGCCGCCCCTACTTCGGAATGTACAAGGACAACTACTTCTTGCTGGGCACCACCTTCCCTGGCAAACCCACGTCGACCAACAGCGACGTCAAGTTCCAAATCAGCATCCGCCAGCGTCTCACCAAGAGCCGCCTCCCCTGGAACACCTACCTCTTCCTCTTCTACACACAAAAGGCGATGTGGAACGTGTTCCAAAACTCCATGCCCTTCCACGACCTAAACTACAACCCCGGCATCGGCCTGTCGCGATTGATTATCATCAAGGACAAACTCGTGGGCTCGGCAACACTCATGATTGAGCACGAGAGTAACGGCCGCGACCGACTCGCCTCGCGCAGCTGGAACAAAATTTCGCTCGCAGCAAACGTCTTTGTCGACCCGCTACTCATGGTCCACGGCAAGTTCTGGATTCCCATCGTCGATGGCGGCTACAACCGCGACATCCTGCGCTACAGCGGCATCTATCAAGCTGGTGTGCAGGCACGCACGCACGACTCAAAGTGGGTGTTCGACGCCACGCTGGTCAAGCGCAAGGGCTGGAACCTGAATTTCAACACCATCATCAACGTGGGCGTCCGCCTCAACAAGCGCGACAACCAGTACCTCATGCTCCAGTACTACAACGGCTACGGCGAGTGCCTGCTCGACTACAACAAGTTCCACTCGCGACTGCGCATCGGCCTGCTCATGCGACCCGAGTTTTTCAGCGATTTCTAACTTTTGTGGTGCTTTTTGGCGCAAGGGTGTCGCCGTTTCGCCAAAAATCGTTACCTTTGCAGCCGCAACAATGAGCATCACCCATCCATGGCCGACCTTCACGACATAGAATTAGCGATGGCTCCCTATCGCGACGCGCTCAACAGCACGATTGCCGACACACTCAAGTGCGACAATAAGCTGATGACGCAAATCGTCGATAACTACCTCAAAACCAAGGGCAAACAGCTGCGCCCGCTGCTGGTGTTCATCAGCGGCGACATGAATGGCGGCATCAACGACGACGTGACCAACGCTGCCGCCGCCATCGAACTGCTCCACAACGCCTCGCTCATCCACGACGACGTCATCGACCAGGCCTCGCTGCGCCGCGGTAGCCCCACCATCAATAGCGTGTGGAGCAACCACATCGCCGTCCTCGTGGGCGACTTCTTTGTCGCCGGTGCCCTGCAGTGTGCCGCGCGCACGCGCAACCAGGACGTCCTCGACACCCTCGCCGCCATGGGCCGCGACCTCTCGCTGGGCGAGGTCAACCAGTACGACATCGCACGCTCACACGACATCACCGAGGCCACCTACTACGACATCATCGGCAAGAAGACGGCGTCGCTCTTTGAAAGCTGCGTCACCGTGGGCGCGCAAGTCAAGGGCGCCTCAAGCGAAATCATCAACGACCTGCGCCGCTACGCCCGCCTGCTGGGTCTCTGTTTCCAAATCAAGGACGACACATTCGACTACTTCCACAACGACGCCATCGGCAAGCCCACCGGCAACGACCTGCGCGAGGGAAAAGTGACGCTCCCGCTCATCTACGCCCTCTCGCGCACCGACCTACCCGAGCAACCCCGCATGGCCGCCCTCGTCGCCCAGGACACCCTCACCGACGACCAAATCGACCAGCTCGTCGAGTTTGCCAAGCGCGCCGGCGGCATCGACTACGCACGGCAAGCGATGGAGCGCATGTACGACGAGGCATGCACCATCCTCGCGCCCTACGCGCCCAGCACCGCCGTCGACCGCTTCATCACCACCTTCCGCTTCGTCATCGACCGCAACAGTTAACCCGCCATGCTGCAATTGTGTCTACAGCCAGGACGCATCGAGGCAGGATGCGACGAGGCAGGGCGCGGCTGCCTGGCAGGGCCCGTCACCGCCGCCGCAGTCATCCTCCCACCCGACTTCCACAACGACCTCATCAACGACAGCAAGCAACTCACCGAGGCGCAGCGCGAAACCCTGCGACCCATCATCGAACGCGAAGCACTCGCGTGGGGCGTTGGCATGGTCTCACCCGCCGAAATCGACCACATCAACATCCTGCAAGCCTCGTTTCTCGCCATGCACCGCGCCATCGACGCCCTCAGCATCCGCCCCGAGATGCTCCTCATCGACGGCAACCGCTTCAGGCCCTACCCCGGCATCCCGCACACCACCATCGTCAAGGGCGACGGCAAGATGATGAGCATCGCTGCCGCCTCAATCCTCGCAAAAACACACCGTGATGAACTCATGCGCCAACTCGATGCCGAATACCCCGCCTACGGCTGGGCCCGCAACAAGGGCTACCCCACCCCCGACCACCGCGACGCCATCGCCCGCCACGGCATCACCCCCCACCACCGCCACTCCTTCCGCCTCCTCCCCCAGCCCACCCTCTTCGACCTCACCAACCTATAACCCATCGCACTACAGGGCCTCACGCAGACCAGCGCAGGAGGATTTTTTGCACGCAGACCAGCGCAGACCAGCGCAGACTTTTTTGTTTTTTTCCAAACAAATAATTTGGCGTTTTTTGCAAAAATCCAAAGGAAAAAAGTCGCCAAATTTGACTTTTTCCAAACAAATAATTTTCGTGACGATGGCTTTGTCTCCATTTTACCGCAGCTGTTTAATTATCTATAAATAAAGTAGTTGCGACAAAATTAACAGCTATTAACACGGGTGAATGGGGCGTTTTTTATCATTGTTAGATGCTGTTAATCGGTTCATTATACAAAAAGTGGGAAAAAAGTCTGCGCTGGTCCGCGCTGGTCTGCGTGCAAAAAATCCTCCTTCGCGTTGTCTGTGTGAAAATATTCTCTGCGGTGAGGTCTGCGCGGTCTGCGTAGTCTGCGTGAGGCCCTAGTTACTTGGGGAGCTTAGCGGCGGCGGTGAGGATGCGGTGGCCGAAGCGGCAGTAGACGCATTTGCGCTTGTCGCAGTACTCGCGGCGGAGCTGGATGAGGGCCTGCGAGGTGAGGGCGTCGTCGCAGCGGATGCCGGCGCGGCGGAAGGTCGCCACGATGCTGTTTTCCTCGCTCTTGAGGTCCTCGAGGATGGCAACGGCGCGGCGCGTGAGGCGGTCGTCGTCGTGCTGCACGCCCCAGGCGTAGAGCAGCGGCACAACGGTGTTGATGAGCACGATGTCGATGGAACTGCGACCAATCGCCGATGCGTTCTGGTTGCTCCCGTCGCCGCCAAAGTGGTAGTGCCCAGCCCAGTAGCCCGTGAGGGTGACATTGAACAACTCGCGCACGGCTGCCAAGTCGGGCGCCTCGACGATGCTGCTCATCAGGTTGAAGCCGCCGTGGACGTAGCCAGCGAGCATGGCGATGCGGCGGTGCGGGAAATTCTGCGGACGGATGCGGAACAGCTTCCATGCCTCGCCCTCCATGGGCGTGAGTGTGAACTTATTAGCCAGGAAATCATACTCGCGACACAGCGTGCGGCAATAGCCGTCGCTCGACGTGCGCGCCGCCTCGAGCAACCCCGACTGGCCAAAGAGCAACGCCTCGACCTGCGTGAGTTGGTCGCTGTGCTTGTGCAGCAGGCGCAGCGGCGTGCGACGCGCCAGGCGTTCAAATGCGTCGCTATTGATGCCGAAGCCCAGGTTGCGGGCCAGCGTCACATAGCACACGTCCTCCCACGAGTTGCAGTAGAGCGTGAGCAACTGCTGGATGTGCTCCACCTTGCCGTAGAGCCGCTCAAACGCCAGCGCCTCAATCCACTCGGTTACGTGCAGATGCGGGATGCTGGATAGCTGCTCGGCGCACGGCAGGTCGTTGCGCGCCGTCACCAGCTGCTGGTAACTCTCGTTGAAACGCGGAGAGCACTCAAGCACCACCTGCGGGATGCGTTCGCCATTGCTGCGGGTCACGGGGGCGTCGTCCATCCCCACGACGTGCAATATCACGTTGTCGTAAGCCTTGTCCTTGTCGTGTCCATGGCGCCGCCAGTCGCTGGCACGCACATGGATTTCGATGTTACCCACCCACACGTGCCCATCGATTTCGACCTTAGCGTTGAAGAAATCGGGGCCGCTGTCGGTGTTCAGCAATCCGGGGTCGAGGACGCGGACGCGCCGCCCATCGTTGGTCACCATGTCCTCGGTGCGCCACAGGCGGTGTTGCCACACATATTGCATCAGTGCCTCCATGCCCCACAACGTGCTGTGTTACTGCATCCACAAGGCATCGACCTTGCGGCGAATTGCGATGATGTTTCCCACGGTGATGGCTGCCATGATGAGTACGCCCACGGCGATTGCCCACCACACACTGGCGGGGGCCACGCCGAACGCCTCGAGCATGCCAATGTAGGCGGCGCGGGCAATGAGCATGAGCACGATAGCCACCACGAGCACCGCCACATTGATGACGACCACCATGGTGATGTAGGGCGCCGCCACCTGTGCGGGCGAGTAGCCCAGCAAGATGAGGTCTTGCAGCTTGCGCATGTTCTTCTGCAGCAGCAAGTAGATGCTCAGCATCAGCACAAAGAACGAGAGCAGACTGATGATGATGCCCACCACGATGACGATGGCGATAATCACCGTCAGGAAATAGTTGGCCTTGCTCGACGCCATCTTGTCGCCCGCCACCTCATAGTGGTGGCTGTCCATGTATTCCTCGATTTTCACGTCGCCGGGGCTGCTCACCTCGATGATGAGGCGCTGCGGGTTGGTCTTCACGCCGGGCGCATAGTGTGCGTTGGCCCACTGCATGAATTCCTCGGGGACGATGACGGTGTTCAGGCGGTTGCTGAAGCCCACGATGCGGCCCTTCATGCGGTCGCGGTGGCCGTTGCCGCTGAGCGTAAATTGCAGCGGAATCATACCCGCCATGCCCTCGCTGATTTGCGGCATCCCCTGCGCCGTGGCAAAGCCGAAGTTGTAGAGCGACAGGTAGTCGCGCGAGACAATCACGGGCACCTCGGGTTGCGCCGGGTCGAAACCCCACTCGTCGGCATCGACGTCGATAAAGTCGTTGGGAATCGATTCAAAGAAGAACTGGCTGTGCATCCCCTTGTTGCCCTGCAGCCCGATGGTGGCATCGATGGCGAAATCGCTGCTGGTGAAACGGCCCACCTGGCGGCACCACGACTGCTGCTCGATGTCGCTGATGTCGTCGTCGGTAAACTCGGTGTTATTGCCCATCATGGCGCCCACGCTGGTCACCGAGCGCGTCACCACCAGGTAGTCCTTGCGGATGAAGCTCTCCTCGTCGTTAAAGACGGGGCGCACGTCGCGGTAGAATTGCACCGCGAGAATCACAATGGTGAGGCCTATCAAGTTTGCCAGGGCAAACCCCACGAGCTGGGTCTTGCTCACGTTGCTGCGCAGCAGTTTGCGCATGATGTCGTTTCCCTTGAGGATGTTAAGCGCCATATCGTGTGAACTGCGGTTTAGAGGTTAAACAATTGGTCGGTGTCGATGAGCAAGTGGTTGCCCACCGAGGTGGCTATCACGCCCGCGCCCTGGGCAGCGGCCTCGTCGCTGACGAGCTGCGCCACCAGGCGGTTGTTCACGTTATCGAGGTGGCTCACGGGCTCGTCGAGGATGATGAAGTCCATGGGTTGACACAGCGAGCGCACGATGGCGACGCGCTGCTGCTGCCCTATCGAGAGGCGGTCCACACGCTCGTGCGCCTTGTCGTCGACGCCCAGCTGGGTGAGCATCTGCATAATCTGCGTCGCAGTCTTGTGGTGGGTGATGCGGTTCTTGAGCGCGATGTTCTCGAGCACCGTCAGTTCGCCGAACAGGCGCATCTCTTGGTGCAAGAACGCGAGCGAGCGCTGCCGCAGCTGGCACCACTGCTCCACGGTGAACGAGCGGCTGTCCTTGCCGTCCATGGCGATGGTGCCGCTGTAGTCGTCGCGGTAGCCATAGAGGTAACTACACAGTGTGCTCTTGCCCGTGCCACTGCTGGCGCTGACCAGGTAACGGCGGCCGCGGGTGAAGGTCACCTCGCGTTGCCAAATTTCGCTGTCGAGGTTGGTGTTGCCCTCAAACACAGCAGGCATGATATGATGCAGGACTATATTTTCCATGAGCGTTCAGGGGGTGGTTGATGATGGGGTGGTGCTGCATTTCTCGCAGCCGTTGTGCCCGTGATAGGGCTCGATGTGGATGTTGGTCATCACGTCGCCCAGGGCGTCGGTGAGTTGTTGCTCGATGTGGCGCGTGATTAGGTGCGAGGCGTTCACATCGAGGTCACCATCGACCTTGACGTGGACGTCGACCACACGCAGGTGGCCGTTGCGGCGGGTGCGCAGGTTGTGGAACGCCCGCACGCCCGCGACGCCGGTGATGATGTCGCCAATGCGCTGCACCTCGTCGCTGGGCAGCGACACTTCCAGCAGTTCCTCGACCGCCGGACGGCCAATGCGGTAAGCCAGCACGAGGATGAGCACGCTCACGGCGATGGCAGCGATGGGGTCGAGCACGCGCCAGCCGGGGCCCAGAAACATGGCTCCCGCAACGCCAGCCAGCGTCGCAGCCGTCGACAGTGCATCGGCGCGGTGATGCCAGGCGTAAGCCCCCATGGCAGCACTCTGCGTGACTTTACCCACGTGGCGGGTGTAGTTATAGAGCCCTTCCTTGACCGCCACCGCCACCAGCCCCACAGCCAGCGCGATGCCCTCGGGACGCTCGAGCGTCTCGCCGCGCAGCGCACGCCACACGTCGCCCACGCCCTCGACGAGCAAGCCCAGCGCCACCACCACCAGCAACAGGCTGATGAGGAATGCCGCCAGCGTCTCGAATTTCCCGCGGCCATACTGGTAACGCTCGTCCACACCGCGACCGCCCAGCCGCACGAAGGCGTAGACCAGCGTGTCGGTCACAAAGTCGCTAATCGAGTGGATGCCGTCGGCAAGGATGGCGCTCGAGTTACCCACCAGGCCTGCCGTGATTTTCATGCCCGACAGCAGGGCGTCGCTCACCATGCCCACGGTGGTGCATCGCTTCTGCGCGCGATTGCCAGCCACGGGCGCAATATGCTCGTGACCGCCGCTCATTCCTTCACTTGGTCAAAGAAGCGGTCCATGTCAATCATCTTGACAATCTTGCAGATTTGGTTAATCTCCTCGTTCTCGAGCTGGTCGTCCGACTCGATGACGTCCACGAGGATGCTGATTACTTGAAGCCTTTTGGCCTCACGCATCTTCTTGAGGATTTCGCAAGCTTGCTCGAGCGCCATCTTGCGGCCAGCCTCGAAAATCTCGTCGTCGATGTCGACCCTGTCTCGCATCTCGTTGAAGTACTCGTGTTCCTCGAGGGCCACAACGTTGTCGGCGTTAATGATTTCGAGCGAGGTGGCGACGATGGCCTTCTTCTGCTCGTCGGTGAATGTATCTTTCCTAATCATGTTTCCAGTTTGCTTGTGGTTTACCTTATAATAATATAATGTGTAAATGAAAAGGGTCTCGCCGCGCTGAGCCAGACCCTTTGTTGCTTGCATCGATTAGGAATCGATGGTGGCGTAGGTGGCGTTTTCCTCGATGAAGCGCCGTCGCGGTTCCACGTCCTCGCCCATGAGCATCGAGAAGATGCGGTCGGCCTCGGCAGCGTCGCTAATGTTGACGCGCTTGAGCATGCGGTTCTCGGGGTCCATCGTGGTGTCCCACAGCTGCTCGGGGTTCATCTCACCCAGACCTTTGTAGCGCTGCACGTTCACGCCATCGTCCTTGCCCTCGGCGTAGGTGTCGATGAACTTGCGCAGTTGCACGTCGTCCCAGCAATATTCCGAGTTCTTGCCTTTCTTCGACGTCACCTTGTAGAGCGGCGGCGTGGCGATGTAGAGGTAACCGTTCTCGATGACGGGACGCATGCGGCGGAAGAAGAAGGTCATCAGCAGCGTGGCAATGTGGGCACCATCGACATCGGCATCGGTCATGATGATGATGCGGTGGTAGCGCAATTTGCTCAGGTTGGCCTCCTTGGGGTCTTCCTCGGTGCCGATGGTCACGCCCAGTGCACGATAGATGGTCACTACCGAGTCGCTCTCATAGACTTTGTGGTCCATCGCTTTCTCGACGTTGAGAATCTTACCACGCAAGGGCAGGATGGCTTGGAACTTGCGGTCGCGGCCCTGCTTTGCCGAACCACCTGCCGAATCTCCCTCGACGAGGAAGAGTTCGCACTGCGCGGGGTCCTTCGACGAGCAGTCAGCCAGTTTGCCAGGCAGGCCACCGCCAGCGAGCGGCGACTTGCGTTGCACCTTCAAGCGGGCACTCTGGGCAGCGTGGCGCGCCGTTGCGGCGAGCACCACTTTCTCGACGATGGCTTTGGCCTGATTGGGATGCTCCTCGAGGTAGGTGCCCAGCACCTCGCGCACGCTCGTCTCCACGGCGCCAATCACCTCGGTGTTACCCAGCTTCGTCTTGGTCTGGCCCTCAAACTGCGGCTCCAGCACTTTCACCGAAACCACAGCGGTAAGGCCCTCGCGGAAGTCCTCGGGCTTAATCTCGACTTTCACCTTGTCGAGCATCTTCGAGTCCTCGGCATACTTCTTGAGCGTGGCGCCCAAGCCGCGGCGGAAGCCGGTGAGGTGGGTACCGCCCTCGATGGTGTTGATGTTGTTGACAAACGAGTAGATGTTCTCGTTGAACGATGTGTTATAGGTCATTGCGACCTCGACGGGGATGCCACCGCGGTTGGTGTTGATGTGAATCACGTCGCGGATGAGCGGCTCCTTAGCCGAGTCGATGTATTGCACAAACTCGTCGAGGCCCGTTTTGCTATAGAATTCCTCGCTCATGGGGTTGCCCTGCTCGTCGGTGTTGCGCAAGTCGGTCAAGCGCAGGTGCACACCAGCGTTCAGGTAAGCCAGGTCGCGCAAGCGCGTGGCGAGAATCGAGTAGTCATACACGATGGTTTGGAATATCGTGGCATCGGGGTGGAACACGATGGTCGTCCCGTGCTCTTCCTCCTTGCAGTCGCCCACGACCTTCACCGGTCCCTTGGGCTTACCGATGGAGTACTCTTGCATGTAGACCTTGCCACCGCGGCGCACCTCGGCACGCAGGTAATCGCTCAGCGCGTTCACGCAGCTCACACCCACGCCGTGCAATCCGCCCGACACCTTGTAAGAGCCCTTGTCGAACTTACCACCGGCATGGAGCACGGTCATCACGACCTCGAGCGCACTCTTGTGCAATTTCTCGTGCTCGTCGACAGGAATACCGCGGCCATTATCGCGCACAGTAATCGAGTTGTCGACCCCGATGGTTACATCGATGTCGTCACAGAAGCCCGCCAGGGCCTCATCAATCGAGTTATCAACTACCTCGCTCACCAAGTGGTGCAAACCCTTGATGTGCGTGTCGCCAATGTACATCGACGGGCGCTTACGCACCGCCTCAAGCCCTTCCAGTACTTGTATATTATGGGCTGAATAATTCTTTTCTCCTTCGCGTTCTACGTTATAATCTTGTGCCATATTTCTTGTTCTTTTTGCTTCTCTCACGGGCACTCCGCCCAAAAGCATACAAAATTACAAAAAATCTGCGACCCACCGAAAAAAATCACCCTAAAAATTCCAAAAAAACACTACTCCCACACTGGAGGGCCTCACGCAGACTACGCAGACTGCGCTGACTTTCTATATTTTTCATTTTTTACTCTTCACTCTCCACTCTGATAGAAGGTCCGCGCGAGGAAAAAATTAAAAGTCTGCGGAGTCTGCGAGGTCTGCGCGAATTTATCTCCAGAGTGCAAGATTTTACAAATTTGTTACAACGATTTGTTGAGATTTTTTTGGAATTTATGAAATGGTTTTTATAACTTTGCGGCATGATTTAGAGACGTTGGTTCTCCAATCCTGCCAACTCGCCAGCCTAAATCACTGATTTACTGAAACGTAGTTTAATGAAGCCCAAATGTACCCGACACTCGGGGAAGTTTTGTAATAACGCCCTCGGCTGGCAGTTTAACGCTGCTGGTTGTAATGATAGCCGCCACTGTGCGGCTATTTTTGTTTTTTATAATACATTGATAATCAGTACTAAAACTTTTATAACCTATTTAAATTAATGAGACGTATTTTAACTCTTCTACTCGTGTCTATCCTGTGCTTTGGCACCGGATGGGCCGACACTTACTCGCACACCTTCGCGTCTGGCGAACTGAGCAAAACCGCTGGAGAGGTGACATTGAGTAATGTTAAATGGACACAAACTGCCCTCGGCTACGCTCAGTTCTCCAGTGGAAATGGCGTACAACTTGGGTCGAAAAACAATCCTGCTACCGATTTCAAACTGTCGACCAGCGGCATCAGCGGCACCATCACCGAGGTGAAAATCAACGCCAAAACAGGCGGCACGGGTTCCTACACCGTTACTGTGGGTGGTACCGACTATGGCACCAAAAGCCTGACCACCAGCTTTGCCGACTACAGCTTCACTGGCAGCAGCTCGGGCGAGATTGTCATCAACCTCAAGAACACCAGCAAGGCTTCTTACCTGAAATCCATCGAAATCACCTACACCACTGGCGGCAGCGAGGGTGGCGAAACGACCACGGTCGCGACGCCCACCTTCTCGCCCGAGGGCGGCACCTACACCGAGGCGCAATCGGTAACCATCGCCTGCGCCACCAGCGGTGCCACCATCGAGTATAGCACCGATGGAACTAACTACAGCACCTATAGCGAGCCCATCACCATCAGTGAAACCACCACGCTCTACGCCCGCGCCACCCTCGATGGCGAGCAGAGCACCATCGCCACTGCCACCTACACCATCAACAGCGAGGGCGGCGACACTCCCACTCCCACCACCTCGACCATCTACACCAAGGTCACCAAAGACGACCAACTCGTTGCCGGCTTGAAGTACATCTTGGTGAGCGGCAGCAATGCCTTGGGAACAATCACCAGCGGCACGGGTGGCTCGGCAGTTGGAGTTACCGTGAGCGGCAACACCATCGACATCGGCTCGGAGAAAGGCGTCCTCGAGTTCACCCTGGGCGGCACCAAGGGTGCTTACACCTTCTATGACGAAGCCAATAGCAAATACCTGACGTTGACCAAGAAAAACTCGCTGGCCACAGCTACCAGCGCAGCCAACTGGGTCATCAACAGTGATTACTCGGTATCGTTCACGCTCAGCAGCACCACCTATACCCTGCGCTATAACAGCAGCGCCGGCACTCCTTTCCGTTGCTACTCAAGCACCACTGGCGACCTCGTCTACCTCTACGTCCAGAAAGACGCGGGGCCTGCAGCACCCAAGTTCTCGCCCGAGGCGGGCACCTACACCACGGCTCAGACGGTGACCATCACCGCTGGCGAGGGCGCCACCATCTACTACACCCTCGATGGTAGCGAACCCACCACCGCATCATCGGTCTACAGCGCGCCCATCAGCGTCGCCAACAGCACGACCATCAACGCTATCGCCGTGAAGGACGAGAAGACCAGCGCAGTGGCCACCGCCGCGTATGTCATCAAGCCCGCAGCGCCCACGGCATCGCTCGCCACGGGCACGCAGGTTGAGTACGCCACCACCGTGACGCTCACCGCTGCCGACGGCCTCACCATCTACTACACCACCGATGGCAGCGACCCCACCACCGACGCGAGTGCCTACACCGAGCCCGTTGCCATCAAGGACAACATCACCCTCAAAGCCATCGCAGTCGATGCTAACGGCAACGGCAGCGACATCGCCTCGTGGAACTACACCACCTTCCCGCTCACCATCACCCTCGACCCCGCCAAGGGCACCTACGCCATCGGCAACAAGGCAGTGATTAAGGTCACCACCGAGCACAGCTTCGGCGACATCATCATCACCTATAAGGTCAACGACGGGGAGGAGCAAGACTACCTCGAGAGCATCGTGCTCAGCAGCGAGACCGCACAAGAGTTCACCCTCACCGTCAACGCTCTCGACAGCCGCGACGGCAGTGGTAGCGAGGCAACCGCCACGGGCACCTACACATTCAAAGCCCCGGCAGCAGCCAAACCCGTCATCACCCCCACGGGCGGTAGCTACACCGAGCCCCAGGAGGTCACCATGACCTGTAGCACCCCCGGCTCGACCATCTACTACACCCTCAACGACGGCGAGCAGCAGACCTACGACGGCACCGCAATCGCCGTGGGCGAGGGCACCACCACCCTCAAGGCATGGGCCACCGCAAACGGATATGACCAAAGCGCAACCGTCACTGCCACCTACACCATCACCATCGGTGCCGTGGCAACGCCCACCTTCGGCATCGCCGCGGGCGCTTACTCCAACTCGCAGCAAGTCGCCATCACCACCGAAACGCGCGGTGCCACCATCTATTACACCACCGACGGTAGCGAGCCCACCACGGCTTCGACCAAATATACCAAGGCGCTGAACATCACCAGCACGACCACCATCAAGGCCATCGCCGTGCTCGAGGGCCGTGACAATAGTGCCGTGGCTACTGCTACCTACACCATCGGCATCCAACCCGTGGAATTCTCGCCCGACGGACGCGAGGGTCTCACCCTCTACTACGACCAGAACTACCCCATGGAGCTCTATACCACCACCGAGGATGCCACCATCTACTACACCGTCTACAAGATTGCCAATAGCGAGTTCAATGCCGACGACATCGACAGCTACTGGGCTCAAGTAGCCGACCCCACCGATGCCGATAACCGCTACGACGGCACGCAAGCCCTCTCGACCGGCTACACCACGTTTATCAAGGCCGTGGCAATGGTCGACGGCATCGCCAGCACCATCACTCAGTCCTACTACACCGTCAAGGCCGAAAGCGAGGCACCCACCACCAGCGGTGTCACCAACGCCTATACCGTCGCCGAGATGAACAAACTCGCGACTGGTGAAAAGTGCACGCTCGTCAACCCCGTGCAAGTCATCTGGATGAGTACCTACGAGAACAACGGCACCACGCCCGAGTATCTCTACATCCGCGACAACACCGACTATGGCTGCATCTACTTTGGTAAAAACAAGACCAAGTATGACAGCTACACCAAGTTCTCGCAAGGCGAGTGGCTCGCAGGCATGACGATTACGGGCACGACCAACGTGTGGGAGTATAACTTCCACACCCAGCTGGGTACCAGCAGTGGTGCCATCACCGAGTTCCCCAGTGAAAGCATCAGCACCGACGACGTTATCCCCGAGGAAATGACCGTCGAGAAGATTCTCGCGGGCACCGTCGATGGCGAAAACCAGTGGGGACGCTACGTCCACCTGCGCCAGTGCACCATCACGGGCGTCGAGAAAGACAACTACGGCCACAACAAGGGCACACTGGTCGACGCTTCGGGCAAGCAGATTCAATATTACGACAAGTTCTACCTCTACACCGCTGGCTACAACGGCAGCAAGGACTACAACCAGTCCTACTTCGATGAAATCCAGAACAATGGCGGCACCTTCGGCATCTATGGTGTTGTCGAGTACTACAAGGGCGACTTCCAACTCTCGCCCATCGACTTCATCTACATCTACCAGCCGCAGTTCTACAACGACGAGGGCACACTGGTCACGCAAGCCGACTACAACGACCTGCAAGCCGACGAGGTTACCCTCTACATCAAGTGCGCCAGCGAGGGAGCACAAGTGTGGTACAAGACGAGCAACATGAGCGACTATGCCCTCTACAAGGCAGGCACGCCCATCACCATCGACCGCACCACCACCATCGAGACCTACTCCACACTGCCCACGCTGCACAACGACCACATGGTGAGCCCCACCGCCACCATCACGCTCACCTACCACAGCACGCCGCTCGCCACCATCGAGAAAGACGTTGAGGTCAACACCGAGGTCGTCGTGAGCGACGTTCTCGTGGGTGTCGCTGTCATCGAGGTCGAGAATCAGCCCTCGCTGCTCGTCGCTAAAGACCTGGGCAAGGCCAACAACAAAATCACCATGCGCGACGGTCTCACCGACTACATGCGCGACCTCGCCAAGAAGCAAACTGCCGACTGGGACCAGAGCAACTGGGTACTGCTCGACTTCACTGACGTCGAGACCACCGAGGACCTGGCAAGCAACTACGTGGGATATCAACTCACGGGCGTTCACGGCACCTACACCGACGCCACCAACTTCCGCATCGTCCTCACCGAACTCCCCCAGAAGCACGACGCCGTGGAGTATGAGCCCAACAACTACATCGTGGCAAACTTCGTGAGCGAGTACACCACTGCCGATGGCGTGGCTGTCAAGAATGGCGAAGCACCCACCGATGCAACGCTCAACCGCACCCTCTTCTTCCAACGCCCGCAAGTGTGCGAGGTTGCCATGATTCACTGGGCACAATGGGATGCCAGCGAGCAAGCATTCGTCATCCCCAACCAGAGCCTCAAGGGCACGAACAAAGCTAACGTCTACGGGCTAGAAGGCTCAGTCAAGGTCGACTGGAGCTTCAACGGCGGTGGCGAGCCCTCGCTCACCGATGGTGCCGCCTATAGCTTCGAGGCTGTAATCCTGCAAAGTGTCACCGCTCCCAGCGCCGCTCCCGGCCAGCGCCGCGCTAACGGCAACGGCGGCTACACCCTCGCCCCGCTCAACGCCTCGGCAAGCAAGGACGTCACCGGCATCACCGAGCCCACGGCATCCTTCCGACAAGTCGCCAGCATCACCTACTACAACCTCACCGGCGTCAAGTCCACAACCCCGCACCCCGGCCTCAACATCGTCGTCACCACCTACACCGACGGCACCACCGAGACCATGAAGATTCTGAAATAAATCCTCGCGCGGATCAGCGCAGACCTATATTCAGAGTGAAGAGTGAAGAGTGAAGAGTGGAGAGCAAGCGCGTACCGCGCTATAGGATTTAACCTAGTTTCTTCTCTTCACTCTTCAAACCTTGTGCAAGGTGAGCGCAAACCGAGCTTGCTCGAGTTTGCCGAACCGAAGCCAAGGTTCAACGAAGTTACTCTTCACCTGTTTTCGCCAGGGAAAA
>Ga0181612_123657_pt1 | contig 17354 bp, 20 predicted proteins | sample HoacroProtozoa21_FD_119630 | JGI IMG/M metagenome (GOLD analysis project Ga0181612, IMG submission 119630) | Hoatzin crop microbial communities from Cojedes, Venezuel. Combined Assembly of Gp0051906, Gp0051904, Gp0051908
AGGCACAGACATACATAAACCATCAGGTCAGTGGTGGCTTTGTCCAGCCACATCATTGCCCCAGTGCCATCTCTCTGAACAGCTGGTTAGCATAAAGGCAAGCAGATTTGCTTCATCTGAAAATCAGCATCACCTAAGTGCCTGGACAGGATTTGTCTCACCCTTGTGCCACAGCTCCGGGCAGCTAGAAAGCTCCGCACACATTTTGATGCTTCCCTGCAACGGGTCCAGAGCAAAGGAGCTTTAATGAACTCCCTTCCACCCATCGCTGTGTGCTGCAGCACTCTGCCTGCGGCACCACATCAGCACAGCTCTTTCACACGCGGCACACACACCCTCTGACAGCAGCCGTCCTGCCACACACAGTGCCAGACCCCACCCCAGGGAGGAAGGTGCGCATGTGCAGTCGGTACAGCATCTCATAGCTACCCCTCATGAGGGCTTTCCTGTGACACGGGAAGGAGTTTTGCACTCCACAGTAGCACTGGGACACAGCTGCTGCGGCTCCTTGACTTCTGCCTGCTCCATGCACATCTGCCTCGCCCCACTTTGGTCCCCACACACCCACATCGCTCCCGCAGCACCTCCCATAGCACTGACTACTGCAGCGCCCAAAGCAATGCTACATGCAGTGACTCCGTGCTTCGGAAGTCAAAAGCCACTCACCCCTGAACGTCAGTGTCCACAAGCAGCCGGACCAGGATCCCCGTCACAGCCACGAGGATTGGGTAATGGTCCACGCTCTCCAGCCCTATGGAAGCACAAGAGAAAGACAGAACTGCTGTCACCACATGGCAGGCAGAGCAGGCCTGCACTGCTACTTCCAGACTCGGTGGTGGAGCAGTCCAGGAGTCCATCAGTCAACCGTGACTTGGGCTCTCCGGTGGGGCCATGGGTTTCGTTGAGGACAGAGGAGTCTCCCCCACCAATGCGAACCCCGGACTCAGGCATGGCTCTCATGACGGAGCACCTCTGCCTCTTCCAGGTCTCAAGAGGAGAAGGTGGTCTGTCCCCTCCTAAGCAGGCAGAAAAATCCAGCTGCTGTATAGGAAATGTAGCATGCCCATAACACAGCACCTGGAGCCAGTCTCTGCCAAGAGGCCCAACTCATCTCCCCACAGTCACCTTCACAAGGAAGAGGGCTGATGTTGGTGAGAATGGCTTCCGCCAGTAATGCAGCGCACCCTTTACTCAACACAGAGCACAGCAACCAAATCTGCAATCTAAACTGCAACCCAGCCAGGGCTTTGAGCCTTTCAAACAGCTCCCACCTAACCTGTGTCACATCAGTGTCTAGCAAGGCACCTCCCCACCCAAGCACAGCATGGCTGCCACCTCCATCACAGACAGCCAGACCCCACGCATCAGCTGCCTCATGAGGACAGAGATCCTGGAGGGAACCAGAGCTGCTGGGCAGACAGAGAACTAAGGGCCTAGGAAGAGCAGCAACGCTCATATCCATCTGCAGGATTTACATGTCTTCTGAGGACAGCACTTCTGTGGCAGTCTGTGGGACCAGAGTAGCTTCCCAGCCAGGGATGTGGCAGGCCTGAGGTCTGATCCCACACACCTCTGTGTCAACCTTCAGTACAAGCCATCCCTCGCTTCCCAAGGGCATGCCCCCAGCATGTTTTCAACGGAGAGGGACAGAGAGTGGATGCACGGACTCACCTGGCAGGCGGAGGTTGACCACTCTGTCAAACAAGTTCCTTTCAGCCGTCACACGGTTCAGCACCTGGTTCAAGAGCTGTGTTGGGAAAAGCAGAGAGGGTTTGTATTTTCCAGATAGGCCTTCCTGGAAGCAGCATCCAAAGAGCATGCTTTGGTGCAGCACGTCCTTAAAGCTCAGGCGTGGTGCCTGGCAGGTGGTGCATACACAGAGGGAGGTTTGCAGCACGGTCCTAGCTTGGCCCTGGCACAGAGGAAGGTGGCACCACACCACAGCGGTTGTACCAGACTCAAACTAACCAGGGAAGAGTCAGTCTGAGGTCAAGACACCTGAATCTCAGCATCTTCCACCTAAATCTGAATTCCACCTAGAGACGCCAAACTACTTCTGTGGATAAAAGCTCTTTGTGAGCAGAAGCTCCAGTCCCCAGGACAGCCACAGCCCATGAAGAGTGAGCTGGCAGCTGCTGCTGGGCAAGAGCAGTGTCAGCGGGGTGAAGCACAGTCCTGCCCTGCCTGGAGCTGGCAGCAGGATGGACCCACCAGCCCTGCAGCATGGGCTGAGCACAGAGAACAATCTGCTTCTCTGCTTGACAGAGCATCACCACAGGCAGAGATTTCTGCCTATGACCAGCACAGAAGGAATCAACTATAAAGACACTTAATTAGCCACCATTAGCTCTCACCCAACCCCCCAGCGGGATGAGCGGGGACCGCTCCAGGCTTGACACAACTGCTGCAAGCTGCGCACTGCCTCTCAGATGCAGCATCCCTCTTCCTATCACCCTCGTGCATGAAGAACAAAACGCTGCACCCCTCTGCGGGCACATTCAGTGGTGGAGCACGGCTAATGGTGGCACCAGCGAGAGGCGTGCTGCAGCACCTCGCACTCTGCTGGCTATTCCCCAGCTTGCCCAAACCACCCGCTAAGGGCCACTCGCTTTTCCTCCTCGCACTGGGAAAATCCCGGGATCCCAGGCTGAGCACTTCCCTCAGGATTGCCACACTAGACCCCACTGAGTCTTGCTTTGCCTCATCTGCTCAGAGCCCTGAGCCTCAACCTTTGGAGCAACCCAACCTTTACAGTGCAGGTAAGGTATATGTGACTGTTCTCTACCAGGCTCGCTCCTACAAGAGCAGCTGCATGTCCTCAGGGCTTTCCAGGGTTGCTCGTGCTTTAAAATACAAACTAATTTACTGGAGCCTAAGGGCTGTTGTGGGTTGGAATGGGGCTGTGTGGGTCACCCAGGCAGGGAAGCGGAGACATTTGGTACCACAGTCTAGGACTGAGGGATAAAGGACCAAGATGCCTGCCCAAACATCAGGGTGTGTTCCCTGTGAAGCCAGCTATGCTCTCTACAGCTCTTGGCTAAGATGCACCACTTCTCTCTGGATTTCACAGCACTGCTTGTCACAGGGGCATTCAGCATTTACTGGGTGGAACAGACCAGCCATAGCCCCTCTGAAGAAAGATTTAAGGGGCCGTCATCCTCCCTCCCGGTAGAGGTAGAAATCAGCTGTGGCCAGACTAGTTGCAAAGGAGGGGAGCAGTTGACATGTAGTGATTTTAGGGAGCACTAATTGTTCTGCAGCAGCTGGGTTTGCCACAGCAGCTTTAAGTGCTACAGCGTTTGCAGCAGGAGCCCCCACTTCATAGCACATCTGGAGAGAGGGCAGAGGGCCCCCGGTGCCTTTTCAGAGGATACTTCTTCACACCTCGTGAGAGGATGATACCTGGGCGAGCCTCCGAAGCAGCAGCTCCGATGATGGGCGATTCCAGTCGAGAAAGATCTCCGGCGCCAGCGTGACGGTCATTTCCAGCACCCTGAGCAAGCTCACCGACAGGTCAAAGCAGGTGGCACACACCTTCAGCTGGCGGCTGTCCACAAAGTTCCTCTCCAAGCGCTCTGCTGCCTGCTGGATCTGTGAAGCAATGGAGACAGCTTAACAAGGTGCCCCTTCCCAACAGGAGGGCCACGACCCCCAGCCCAGCTCAGCTCCCACGCGTGCCGAGCAATCACCGCACTCCCAACCCCTAGAGTCATGTCTTGAACCTCGCTGCATGTAGGACATGGGCACCCATTGAGTTCCGGACCCTGCGGTCCCGGGCAGCACACTCGCCTCCTGAATCATGCCGATGAACTCGGAGAAAGCCCAGTTCAGCTGGTTGAGGACGCTGTTGAGGAAGCTGGGGGCCAGGTCGCGGTCGCTGCGGAGCAGGTCTGCCATGTGCCGCTGCAGCAACGTGGAGGGACACGGCTCTGAAACAAGACAGCAACAGCTTCAGCAGCCTGGTCCTGGAGTGGCCGTCCGTGGGGGGCAAGGACTGTTCTGAGCAGAGATCTTGCCTGCCAGGCCTCCAAGCACTTTTTTGCAATGCCAGCCTGAATTAACCAGGGAAGAGCCCTGCGTGCTCACTGCTGCCCACGTCCACGGGAGCGCTGCCCTGCAGCTCAGCATCCCTCCCACTCAGCTCTGCAGCGGCCCACAGTCAGCTCAGCATTAATTGCTCCCGATGGCAGCGTGGCAGCAGCTGCCCGGAGCCAGCACAGCCACCCCTGGCCTCACGTGGCTATGCCTGCCTGTCCACATCCAAGGAGGAAGGTACCTGGCAAATCCCACTCTGGAGAAGCTTCTGCACGGAGCTGGGGCTGGGCTCTGCCCTCATCTGGCTCAGGCAGGGCTGCCCATGCTCCCCAGCCAGGTTGAGCCCCAGCACAGACATGTTCCCCGTGGTACGTGGCACATCACCTCTGGGCTTCGTCATTATCAGGAGCACAGACAGGGTCAGACCCAGCAGCAGGGAAACACAGAGTCAGGGCTGCGTGGGGCACCGCTCCCCACAGACAGGCAGGGAAAGGAGGGGGGCACAAATGGGACAGATTATTCTCACCGGGAAGTGTACCAGAGTTCAAACCACAGACTAAAAATCAGGGCTTGGAGAAAGAAGCTTGAACGGATTTACCAAGTATAAGAAAAAAAAAAAATCCAACTAATTTTCAGCCTACTAGAAGCTGTTAGTAAGAGCAGATGGAAACTCTGGCAACACCGGCACTACGGTGCCCAGAGGAACAAGCCATGCTGTGACTGCAGAAGGTCTTTGGGGTGGCAGCCTGCTCTAAAGTCCAGCATGGGCAAAGAAAACACGGGTAGACCTCCATCACATCCCTAGGGATCGAGAAGCAAGGCATAACTATAGGCAAATTGCTAGCTGGGATTAGCAAAGCCAGAGAGGGATGGCAGGAGACCGTCAGCTCAAAGGGGAACAGGGTAAATTATTCTGTAAATACCCACTAGCAAGTGCAATGAGCTTCTGTTGTTATGGAGGACATGCTCTGGTGTCTCACAGTGCATAATCACTCCAGGCAAGCCGGTGGCCTGGCTTTGATCCTGCCTAAAAGAACATCTTTGGGAAGGATTTCATCACAACAAACGCCTTTGAAGTCCTACTTGCACCCCCAAGTATTTTCCCAGCCCTTGGCTATACATGGCTCAGGGACTGCCCAAGCCAGATGTCCTTTTTATCTGTATTTCGTGATCCTCAGTGGATTTCTTGCCCTGGGTCCCCCTGAAACTGTGTAAGCCTTTAGCACTGAACGTCTCCTGGAGCAACATTTCACAGCTCAATTGTGTGCAGCGGGAAGAATACGGCTTTGTGCTTGGCTCCTACTTGCTTTATTTGATGATATTTACTCTTTGTACCTCCCTCCTGGTGCGAGAGACAGAGAGACGCTGCTCTCCAGTCACTTCCTCCAGATAGCCATGATTTCAGACCTTACTGGCAGTGTTTTGAACGTGAACAGCTCCAGCCTGTGCAGTTTCCCATACAGAAACTGTCACATCTTTGTCCTCTTCGCCATCCCTCCCCCAGCCTTGCCGGTTCTCCTAGATTTTCTTTGGGGAGGTGGAATCAGAAGCGCACGCAGCATCCAAACCACAAGCGCGTGGCAGATTTGCACAAAGGCATAATGTGGTTTGGTTTTGTTCTGTCTTCCTTTCCTCATAATGGCTGTTGTGTAATTTGTTCTGTTGACTGGGCATCAAGCTGGTATTTTCCAGAAGATTACAATAGGATGGCAGCTCAAGGATAACCCTGTTGTAAGAATTATAGTTTAAGATCCTCAGGAATTGCTGGTCACAATGCACAAGCAGAGAAGCCCAGGAGTCAACACTGGAGCCCGCCTTGTTGTCTTCTCTGTCAGTGACAGACAATGGGGCACAGCACACCCTTACCAAAACTGCCGATGACACCAAACAAGGGGCTTTGTTCGATGTGCTAGAGGCACCCTGAGAAACTTGAGGACTGAGACAAAAAAAACTGATCGTATTGAACAAGCAGGAGAAAATTCTGCCCCTGGGGAAGGACCCCACATATCAGTCCTGGCTGGGAAACAACAGTCTGGGGCACTGTTAAAGGGGTTATGGAGGATACCAGCCGAACAGGGGACAGGTGAGGGCTCTCGCTATAGCTAAGAGGTGGGTGATGGTAGGAGGATGTGCTCAGCAGATCAAGGGGAGATGTCACCCCTCTGCTTGGCCCTGGGGAGGTCACACATGAAATACTGTGGCTCTTTTCTTAGCAAGGTGCATGGACAGGTCCCAGGGAGCTCACCCTGCAATCTAGTCTCTAACAGTTACACTCAGCTTGCAGCCCACTGACTTTCAATCACATTTTCCTTTCACATTCACCACTCTACATCTGGTGATGCTGAATTCCACCTGTGTTTTCTCTCCCAGTCATTCAGAACTAGAAGATCGTTTTGTAGGGTTAAGTTTTTTGTGTCTTCTTTTCCCCAGCCTCCCCTTAACGTGTAAAAAGTGCTTTTTATTAAAACTGCTGACATATTATCCCCATTCCAGCCTTCAAGTACCAAAGCTGTTCCAGGCAAGGATCACCACTACTGGTGGATGAACTCTGGGGGTTGTCCTGTTGGTCTGTCGCCAAAGCCTCTTTTACCAGCACTTCAAGTCAGGACACATCTCAAAATGAATCGGCCAGCCAAAGTCTACCTCATTCGAAGGCAGCTTTGGCTTTTTGAAGGATGCTTTTATGCTTGCAATAACTTGCTTTACCCTGGTTTTTAGCCAATGACTATTTCCTCATGGTCTTTTTCCAAAAAGTGGTGTGAATTTGCTCCAAACCTCCAATTCTAGGTTCTTAAATGCTTTCCCTGCTGCTGGCAAAGACTGTGCCAGTCTATAAAAGCATTAGAAAATGGTGTCTCTTGTCAAACTTCTCCACTGTTACGCAGGGTTTTTTTAAGGTTTTAAGCTAACACCAGGAAACAGTGGACTTCCTTGGTTTCTGTTGCTCACAAGAGGATTCTGAATTGAAAGACACTGCAATCATTGCTACTCTTTGAAAGCAACATAAGCAACAAGCCCTGGGCTACAGCAAGAGCATCTTTGTCCCTTGCATGAGTTCCCTGGTCAGGTTCTCCATGGGGCAGTCATTAGTGGTATCCAGACACCTAGCCCTGGTGCTGTTCACCTTCATTTGCAAGATGTTCACCTTTGCTGAGGCATTTCCACCCACCTCCCTCACAACCCAGTTACCACTGCCCCTCTCGGCAACGACACAGTCCTTACGTGTGCTGTTTCAGACAGGGATGTTACTTCACTGGGAGTGTGTGGATACTCACTGATGTGATTACTTTCTTGATCTTGGCAATAGTATGTCACTAGTGTTTCCAAAACTTGTAATTCCTTAATACAAAATCCACTCAATCTTGGCTTAGCCTTCATTATGACAGATAAAGACCAGTTACTGGAACAGAAATCAGTGCTTTTCCAAGGCCACAAATTATTACCTCAATACATTTAATGTGGGCAACAGAGCGTGGCCCCAAGCGGTTACAGACATATCCAACGTTTCCACAACAGAAACTTCCCCGTAAAAATATAAGCAAAATAGTCAGTGGGAAAAAAAAAAAATTAGGTGAGGGGGAAATAGTGAACAAAACCCCAGAGTTCTTTAAGTAGACAACTAGGCAGCCAGAAAGCCCCAGTGCTACAGCAAGCACTTGCGTTAAAGGTTCACTGAGACCAGGACGAAGCAAAGACATAAGTTAAAATTTAAGAAGTGAACATAATCACCAGTGGTTGATGAAAACAAGGAGAAAAGGGGTAACAGAAAGAGAAGACATAAAAGAAACACCCACAACTAAGCACGCTACATGCAAATTTTCTTCAACTACAGGAAAAAATTCTAGCAGCATTATTAAAAAAGTAGCAATGGGAGAAAGTCTAACAGTAGCAGAGGCCCATTAACAGACAGAGTTAAAAATTAATAAAGCAGACAAAGTGGAAGCCTTCAATAAGTGCTCCTACTAGATAACTGTAAAGAAGCAGGGTCATGTACTTTCATCACAGAAAGATAATTATGTACTTTATAGTTTGCTAATGACCCAGGAAGATTTATAACGGGCTTATTTGTGAGACTTCTTGCTCAGCAGCCCAAGCAGAGGCTCTGGATGCCACAGCATTTACAGCAGAGCTGGGGGCACAGAGGAGGAAAGCCCGAAATGGACCAGATTCAGAGGCAAAGCAGTTCCACCCAATGCTAATCTGAGTTTTTGAAAGGATCCAGATGTAGTTGTGAACCAGCTGCTGCTCAGTGATGATGAAACAGCAGTTAAAGGGGTAAGCTGAGGATGCAGTGATTTCACACCACCAGCAAACTGCGCCTGTTCGAAGATGTATTTAGAAAGGATGAAAGGGGATGTTTGCAGGGTGAGGCAGAAGGAAAGCAAGCAGCAGTCAGGGGAGGAGATACCAATAAGGTTGAGTGCAAGGCATCGGGATGCCCTAGCGTGCGCCTGGAACTTGCGCATGCCTCCAAGGCAAAGCGCTGGCAAACAGGCTAATGCAAGATCAGGGAGGCATTCTAGCCAGCACGACACTGGCACCTCTGGGGCTGGTAAAAACATGGGAAGGGTGAACACCGGGGCTCACAGAAAAGCAAAACCCCTTCCTGAATAAGACACAGAGGCTATGCTTTCTTTTCACCATTAAACAGGACCAAGAAGCAAGTTTACCCTGGTACACAAGCACTTTTGAAGAATAAAATCTAATGCACAGAGTTTAACCCAGCAGAGAAAGGCAAAGCAGCAGCAGTGGAAGACAGAAGACGAGGTTAGATACATTCCCATCAGGAAAAAGTGATGGATTTATTTCTGAGGGTGAGGAACCACCATCAGAAGGGCTTGGACAGTTCAACAGCCACCAGCTGATACTTTTGGTGTTGTCAGATTGAGACAGGATTTCTTCCTGAAAGACCTCTTTAGCTTAGGCAACTTGCTGGCCTTGGGAAGGGGATGTGGGTGAATTCTCTGACCCACATTGCACAACAGCTCAGCTAGATGATCACACGGTGCCACCCACCTACCCTCCACCCCTTCATGGATGCGTGGGTAGAAGGCCTGGAGCAGAGGAGCCCTGTGCTGCAACCTGAAGCCACCCTGCAGCTCGGTAAAAGCAATGCAGGCTGGGCCTGGCACAGGGCCACCGCTGCTGCTCACCGTGTGCATGCCGTAACAGCACCCGGCCTTGCCTACAAGCCATGATGGAAGCAAAACCAGCTCCTACAGCAGCGTCCCACCAGAACTGCCCCCGCCTCTGAAAAGAGCCCCTGTCTGCTCTCAGGAGCCAAACTGGAGGCAGAGCCCTGCCTGCACGAGAGCTGTCTGGTGCCAGCGGGGCTGAGATACAACTCGGGGGGCAGGCAGGAACACACATGGCCGTTCTGAGGCTCTCCCCCTCCCTGGGTACCCCAGGCAGCCATCCCGGTGCTCAACATCGGTGAGTATGGGCAAAAGGCAGCATAGGAGACCAGGTGGTCCGTGCTCTGTGTGTTTCACAGATATCATGAGGCAGCACCGAGACACCTTCCCCACCTGTGCAGAGTCCTCCAAGGAAGCATCCCCAAAGCAGGACAAGGCTGGAGCACCAGACGAGGCATTTGCCCAAGCTCCCTTCAGAATGGCCTGCAGAAGCAGACCCAGACAAACGGATTTCCTTCAGCTCAGCAGTTTGTGTTGTTGTCCCTGCCAAGGTTCAAACTACAACAAGGTGAAGACTGATGGGTGGCAAGGCAGGGGGGGTGTCATCTCCTCCTCCTTCCCTGGGCAGCATCTCAAGGACACCTCCGAGTCCCAGGTCCCTCTTCAATTAAATCAGCATTCATTATTGATTTGGTTGTGCCTTAAAATAGCAATACCAGGAGCAAGTACCCGTTAGCCAGCCCAGCCCACTCTGGGCTCAGACTGTGCGGAGCCACCAGGAGATGGGTGGAGAGAAGCCTCGAAAGCTGAGGAACTTTGCTCCAGCCCCAGAGCTGCCCGGGATGGGGGGGAGCTCGGTCACCACCCCACAAGACTGGTGGCAATCACCTGGCGGCTTGCTTGTTTGGTAAGAGGGTGAAGGGACAGTCACAAGGTCCCTCCTCATGTACTAGGGCTTCCCCATCATCCTCCAAGCACGAGAGGAACCCGAGGCTGGCACAGCCTGCGGCAGGGCTCCGACCCCAGAGGTAACCCCGATAAAAGAGGTGCATGAGCAGGTCTGTGATGCAGGCTCAGAGACTGCCATGTGGGCGCTGGTCCCCTGGCATCTCCCAGGGACATAACTGAGGAAAATGATCATTGTGTGAAGCCCCACAAAAAGGGTCTCTCTAGACATAAGAGGGGAAGGAGGGAGCTCTCTAAAGCTACTTCACCAGACAAAAGGGTCACACAACAAACTTACTCTGGAAACTAGCAACAGAGAGATCTCCTGGGCAACCATGGACGGGACAGAGAAAGAGAACAAGAGTGCCGTTAAAACAGAGACAGGTGGCTCTTCCCACCAGACGGGGCTCAGTCTGCACCTCCACACACTGCCTGCCCCCGTCCCCCACTCCCGGGCAGCTCTCCAGCAGCAAGGTCTGGGACAAAGCCTTTTCCACAGCAGACGGGGGTCAGGAATGTATCTGGACAGGCCCAGACCCTGCAAGGGTGAAGCTGGGGACATGTTCTTCTGGTCACGAAAGGTACCTTCTCCCCTCCATGTCTTTCTCAGCCACAACAGAGCTGAGGAACCCCTCAGTTCAGTGATAGTGCCAAGAACCAAATTGCAGTGCCCAAGGCAGGACAGGCCAGCCTCCGAGAGAGATGCCTGGTTAAAACACTGCCTGCTTGCAAACTTGTCCAGTGCCCTGCCTCCTTGGGCACCCACTCCCTCTCACGGGGAACTTAATGCTTGGCACACTCGCCAACTCTTCGCCACAGCAGCTGCTCACTGCAGACATCAGAAAGCCTTCTCCCAGGCTTACATTTTTGGGTAAAGCTCTGGTAAAGATGCAGCCCTGGGCCTCCCTCCTCTCTGCTGAATGGCAGAACCCATCCTCATGATGGATCTAACCCACTACCCAGCACACAAAAGAGACACCAGCCAGTGCAGAGAGGCTGGGGGTGTCCAGGAGAGAAAATGCTGGCTGTAAAGAACAGGCCTGGATATTTGGCCAGGATCCCCCTTCTTCAAGCAGCCATCTCACCAGCTGGCCTGGCCCATAGTAGGGATGGCTGCTAGGGAAGAGGCCAGCCCTCCCTCACCACCCGTTGTAATCCCGAGTGCCCATCGCCTGCCCGACTCACTCTGGAGGCTGGGGAGGCTGGCATCCTCAGGCTTGGTTTTCAGCAGGTGCGGGAGCCGTGTGTATCTGTACCCGAAGCCACAGCCCTGGTAAAAGAAATAAGGAAAGATCTTAGAGCTGGAAAACAGTTGGGTTTTGCTGCTACTGGAAAGTGAAAGGCTTAGCGTCCAACCTGCCCCAGACGCAGAGAGGGGCAGGGATGCAGGATGCTCACCCGCCACAACCTGACGAGGATCCAGTTGGTCTGTGCCCAGGGTCGCTGCTCATAGGGAGCCAGGAGGTTCTTCATCATGCAGATCCGCCTGCCAGACAAGGACACACCTCAGCCCAAAGGGTTTGGGGACAGAAGATTAAATAGGACACACAGTAAGACCCACGGAGCTGGGGCAGAGGGAAGTCACTGATATAAGGGTGATAGAAGGCTTGCAAATCATCTCCAGCACCCTGCTGCAGCTCCTGGACCCTCAGTGGTGCTTGGCAGCCTGCCTGCTCCCCAGCCCAGCCTCGCCACCACCCCAGCCCTGCCCCAGCTCCTGGGAACAGGCAGGGCAGCACTTACTGCTCTTCTGGGATCCTCTCTACAGCACGCAGTGAGTGGGGGTAGCAGACGTAGCTGGCCAATGCCTGCATCAGGGAGTCCCGGATGTCTGAGGAGGAACGAGAAGGGGGCTAGGCCAGGCACCCAAGGACACGCAGCATGCCAGGGAGCGCCTGAGCACAGGAGGCTGGGAGGGACTGGCCGTCACTTAGAGAAGTTTGCTGTCCCAGCTGATGTGAAGAGCGGGCCTATGCTCAGGCAGCTATGAAGTAACCCCAGATTTGACATGCAAGTAGCTGGAACACAAGTCCTGCTCACAGAAGGGTATTCTAGGTCATGTATTGAACCCTGGAATTAGCAGAACACACCAGACAAGGGCAGTGCCCAGCCTCCCTTTGTACATGGAGGCATGAAGTACTCAACGGGTTCAGCAAATCGATCCCGACAGAAGTCTGGTGAGCCACCGGCAGTGGGACCAGCCAGACCTGCAACATCATCACCCCAAAGCAGAGGAGAGCAGCTTTACCTGTGCCCACAATCCTCGAGTCAGCAAAATGCTTGGCCAGGATGGCAGCGAGGCGCATCAGGGTCTCTTCGTAGCCTGCAAAGAGAAGGAGGGAGCAGGGTCACACTAACGGCCCGATGGGCAGCTCTGTGGTCCCAGCATTCCTGCAGACATGGCACAGGCCGTGGGATACATTCCTGCTACAGCTAACTTTGCAGTTTTGTCTAGTTGTCAAAACAGAGAGCTGGGAGAGCACATTCATCTCCAACAGAGCCTCTCACCTCAGCCTGCAAAGTCTAAAACAGTTACTTGGAGAAAAATAAAACCATGCAATTGAGTTGTGTGGCAAGGGAGGGACGCCTAGTGCAGAAGAGGCTGAGCAACACAAATACCACCCTAGTTCTATGCAGAAAAGCTATGCCCAGCCTGCAGGCATTGAAGGAATCTGCTACCGCTCAATTCTGCTGCTCCCTGAACAGCAGACACAGCCCCCACTTAATGGATGTGAACACTTTAGCTACATCTTGTTGGTGGGAACAGCAGCTCTTCTTACCTTTGTGGGCTCTGGAAAGCACAGAACTATTTGCTAAGAGCTTGCTGGGATCACTTAGCCAGGAAAAGCACAGAACTTGCACAGAGGGAATACACCTAAACACAGACTCTTGGCATCAAGTGGGTGGTCATCTCCATAGGATTGTATCCAAATCCCAGGTGGATTCGAAAGCAGTCCCAATTCCTGCTCTCATGGCACATTTCCTCCCACCCAGAGACCAGCAGCACGCATTGCTGTGCCAATCACATCTTCCAGCATCCCAGCCTGTTCCTGGTGACTCCCTGGAAACAAAATCCATAGCTGCCAGTGATTTTCACCACAGCCAACACTGCAACAGCTGTGGGCAAGGCATGGGGTCCCTGCCCGAGCACAGCAACGGCCATGCCTGCCCCGCAGCACACAGACAATACACTGGTGCAGAACACCACAGCCAGGGAAGGACACAGAAGGGATGATGCCCATCTGCCACTACTTCACCATAAGGATGTGGCTTGCTTTAGACTTTATCAGGCCAGAATCAGCAAGGCCTCCCCATCCCCTCACCTGGAAGTTCCTCCATGCTGTTTACAGGGCTGAAGTAGTTCTTGAGTGCGCTGTAGCTGTTCATAGCCACGCTGAGGTAGAACTCTGGCATGAAAGCAAAAAGTGAGCCCGTCCTGTCACCATGCTCGATGGTGCGGATGCACACTCGCAGCAGCCAGTACACATCCTGCATCTTCTCCTGGCCAGAGAGAACACAACAATCCCCATTCAGTTTTGTCCAGCTTCTTTGGAGAAACACTACAGTCAGCACCACACTTAGACCTCAGAAACATCTCCACATCTGAGATGTTCCTAGACCACTGCTCTAAGTTCATTAACCAGACCTGTGCCATCTGGTCTTTTCAGAGAGCCACAGAAGCATCAGGTGGACGGAACAATCAGAGATCTCTACACCAACCTCAAGCTCAGATCACGACCATCACCAAGGTGACATCAGATCAGCTATGGCTTTGTCTCACTGAGCCTTGAAACCCTCCAAGAATGACTCCTTGGTAGGGCATACCTGACCACACAGGCCTGATCGCAAAAAAGGTGTGCTAGTTCTTATTCCAAGTACACTGGCTGAAGGAAGGCAGGCACTAGCAAACCCAGCATAAATCTGCTGGAAAGAAATCCGGTCCTTCGTAGGAATTAAATGGGAACAGGCTGAAAGCTCATACCGGCTCAGGTCTTTGCAACAGGCAGCCACAGCCTTTCAGATTCTGTGCCAGCCATTCAACCAGATTTACTGTCCTGAGGAACATCAGCCTCTTGCTTCTCTAGCAAAACTCAGAGGGTCCTAAATTAAAAACAGGAAATTTAAGCACATCTACATAGCTTTTAAGCTATAAAAATCAGCACTAAAGCAGCCATAAAAAGAGGAAATATTATTTCACATCCTGCAATGCCAAGAAATATCATAAGCAATAGCATTTTGCATAAAAATGGATGGAGAAGGGTTACACTTCTAATTAAAAACAACATTATAATCAGAGGTGCAGATAAGCGACTTCATTTGCTTCGTGTCTTTTCTAAATATGTTGCCACCATCTTTAGGAGATTTACACAGATTTGCTCTGTAAATTAGACTGAGCTACTGTAAATCAACCAAAAGACATCTTTATCTTGACACTGACACACAGCTCAACTGTTGCTTTCAGGACAAAAAGCAATTGTGCAGACAACATTCAGGCAAAGAAAGCTCCATTTGGTTCTATTAAGACTCGATAACCTTGAAACATCGTCTCAGGTATTACCAAGCTAGAAGAACGCCTACAAGGCTACAAAGATATGATTACCCACAGTGTAACGGATAAGTACAGTGTTGTAACAAAGTAAGCTGAAATGGTCTTCCCACAGTAATGTTTTGAAGACAAGATTCTCTACTTGAAAACTAAGAGTGTTTTTATGCTGTAGCGCTCCCTTTTGTCTAAACTTGAATCCTTCAGCTCAGAATAAAGTAGTGACCAATTCCCCAGAGGAAGGAGCCGCCTCTCCGGAGCTCTGGCACCTCAGCACAGAGCGGGACTTCACCTCTAGCAAGAACCAGTCTCTTTCTCTCCATCAGCATCAGCAATGCCTGCAACGCTCATACAGATGTGCCCCCCTGTTGCACACAAGTGCCTGGGACGCAGGAGCCCGCTGGGTGGATGTCTCCATTGGGAAACAGTGGGGACCAGTGATGGCTGTGAGACGGAGCCCCGAAGGTACAGGCAATATGGACAAGCTCCTCCGTGCAGCCACACTCCTCTCCAGAGCAAGCTCGCTCGCTTCTGGGATATCTTTCACAGCCTGAGCCAGCCAGTGACCTGCTCTCTCTGCGGGCCATGCAGACCAGGACAGGAGCACAAGCGGGGAAGGCTGTAACCTTCGCTCCCAGATGCTGCTGATTCATCCAGAAAGGTGACACCGCACCCCTGACGGGAGGCGGGCACCTGCATTTAATACGACAATAGATCATCTAGAGACATAAATAGTGTTTCTGCATGGCCCTTCGCAGCAATACCTGCAACGCACCCTGGTGACGTCCCTCAGCTTTACAAGACCAGTCTGGGAAGAAAGGTTTATTTTCTGGCAAGCATGGTCTATGCTAATGCAGCTGGAGAGCTTCTGCAGCGCAGCACTGTGCCTTGCAGTCCTGCTCTGCAAGTGAAGGAAGGGACGAGCAAAGCATGCGTCAGTCAGCACCAGCCACCGCAGCTCTGCCAGACGTGGTCATAGACATGTTCGTCCCCTCCCTGTTTACATCCGGGGCACATGCAGAGACCCTCCTGCCCCTGCTTGTTCAGGGAAACGTGTCTTCTCCTCCAGCACAAAAAAACCTGCGTGCACAGATGGGGCACGGCAATGTGCAAGGGAAGACAGGAAGAGGAGTTCTGCAGAGTGTAAGAGCACAAACTGCTTGTGAGAAAACAGACCAGAGACTTTATCCTGGAAAACAGCGATGCAGGGAAGAACCTGTGCAAAGAGTCACTGTGTTACTAAATGTAGAATGCACACTCTCTACAGGGGAACGAAGTGAAGAAGGGAAGAACACCTGAACAAAAACCCCTAGGCTTGGATCCTGCAACTATCAGGCAGAGGAGCATTAGTGAAGGTCTCTCCCTGTGACACACAGCACAGCTCAGGGAAATGGTCCACAGGAGCCTCAATCCTCTGGACATGCCCCGAGAACTGAATCTCCCTTTGACCTGCACTCTGCTGTCTGCAGTGCAGAGGCCTGATGCCCCAAGGGAACGCCTACAGAACCACGCACAGCTCAGAACAGACTGGACTGTGTCCTAGTGAACACCACGGGACCAAGCCTGGGACAGGAGGGTGTCCAAGCCTAGGAAGGAGTCTCTGATGCACAAGAAGGGAAAAATAAGCCCCACAGATCCTCAGCATTGCTCCAACACCAGGGACAACAACATTTGTGCCATGCGAATCGAGCGGCACAGATACAGAGGCTCAACTTGCTTGGTCTCCTCTGAGCTGCTTACATTATGCTCCTGCCCACCTTTGAATAAATGGTGACATTTATCCAGGCGAGGCGTCGGCTTAGGTGATTGAGCTTCTCAGAGAAGACCTTCTGGCTCTTTAGCAGTTCCTCGTGGATGTCTCTCCTCTGAAAAGAGTGCAGAGATGTGAGGGCAGATGTCACTGTCATTTATAGCATCCTTTTCCAGGGCTGGACAAACAGTGCAAACGCAAATACCACCTTGGGGCTAGCTAGGGAGTATTGGCAGGAGTGAAAGGGGTCAGCCTTTCTGCGGAGGGAGTGGGTATCAGTGCTACAAAGTACTTACTAGTCTCAGCTGCAGCCCACAAGGCATGATGCAGATGCTGGTCCAGTGTGGGTGGCAGCTTGAGGGTCAACTACTGTCAGAAACTCTCTTAGCGCATCATCAGACACACTCAGTCTCTGGCAGCTGGAATAGGACAGATATGTCCCCAGTCCAGCACTGGTGGGTCCCCACCCCAGAACACTGGCTCCGAGGTGTCTGTAGCATATGCAGGTTTGCAAGCTGCCACGGCTTGTCCAGGAGAAACCAAAGCAGTTGCTTCAGTCCCTCTGTTCCTTGAGACAGTGGTACGATGGGTTGGCACGGTATGAAATGCAGCTGCCAGCTCCAGGCATGGGTTACTACCCCATCCAAGACACGGGCTGCTTCAGGGCTAGAAATCACCCACCGTGCTTCACCCTTTTTGCCAGATACTGAGCGTCTACCAGAGAAGTAAACTGGGAGTCCATAGACACTTACCCTCTTTGGGCAGCGGCTGATTTTTTCCTCTGTGTCTTTCAGTGCCATGGCGTACTCATTCACGTCATCTGACACACCAACCATCTGAAAACCAAGCAGATTCCAACAATAAATGAGAGTATATTTTTCCCTAGACACACAAGCATGCACCAGCTCCCCCATGGGGGTTGGGAGGAGAAGGAAGGGGCACACAG
>Ga0181612_125286_pt1 | contig 17354 bp, 16 predicted proteins | sample HoacroProtozoa21_FD_119630 | JGI IMG/M metagenome (GOLD analysis project Ga0181612, IMG submission 119630) | Hoatzin crop microbial communities from Cojedes, Venezuel. Combined Assembly of Gp0051906, Gp0051904, Gp0051908
TGATCCTTCCTGCTGTTTGAAGAGTTGCCTTGGACAGGGAAACAGGCGAAGGTGTGCCTGTGAGTAGCTATGCTGATCTTGCTGACCCTGGTTTGTTTTCCCTGCAATAGCCCAGGACCAGGTGGGAAGAACTGCCGGGGCGCCAGCGTGGAGCACACTGTGTGTGAGAACTTACCCTGCCCTAAAGGTGTGCCAAGCTTCAGGGACCAGCAGTGCCAGGCCCACGACAGATATACCAACAAGAAAAAAAGCCTCCTGACAGCTGTCATTGTTGATGGTAAGTTTTTTCATTTTGTTCTGTAATTACTTGCTCTTCTTTCCCTGCAGCTTCTCAAGCCATCTTGATTTCATCTGCAAGAGTCCCATTTGTTGGTGAGAAGGCTGCAGTATGTTCCCTTTAGCTATAGCTGAAAGACTAATTACAGTTAGTTGTTCTTGGTGCTGCCCTGCTGTTCTTTTAGCCTTCTTAACAGAAGATACAGAGCTGTCAGTTCTTTACTCATCTTTTTGTAATGCTGAGGGAGAGGTGCCTTAACTTGATTCGCAGTCTGGACAGGCAGGTATTTGGGAATGGAAGTTTAAACATTAGAAAGTTCAAATTACCTTGGAACTGGGGAAAAAAAAAAAAGATTCCCTGGGACATTTTTGATATGTGTCGATTCTGGGCATTTCAGCATGATTGCCTAGCCTGCTTAGATTCCTTTAATGCTTCCTTTGCTGGATGTTGCTGTTCAGCTACTATTCAACTAGATGTTGGGGGGATATGAAAAAGTATCATAATAATGTCCTTTCTGCAGGAACAAACATCTTTTGCTGCACTCTGCTGAAAACCAGACAAGGCTAGTTTCATTTGGTCATCTTAAAGACATGCTTGAACAGAGGAGGGTGGTGTTGAAACTGATACCAGAAGACCAGACATTGGATAAACCCTTTCCTGCGCTAGCACTGACAGATTAGGTCTGACACCAGGACAAGCATACAGACAGCATTTCTGTTTCCAAGAGTGCAATTCCTTCAGATGCCCCAGGAGACAGGCCGGGTTTTTTTGTTGTTCCTCTCTGCCTTCCTCACCAAATAGTTTTGCTGGGTGAACGCACAATGCAGAGCTTCTTCCCTGATTAATTTCAGTCACAGACAACTCTCCCGTTTTTTTCCAGGGCTGAGCTGTTTCACTCCTTTCTCCATTTCCACTCAGGAGCTGTGTGTTGCTGAGGGTCCTGTAAATAGGACAGGGAAAAACCAGATGATTCAGTGATCTTCTCTGATCAGTGCTGCCAGGATTAGTAGCGTGTTGCAGAGGGAACTTCATTCAGCCACAGAAAGGGAATATGCCATTTTTTGGCTGCTTGAAGACTGAACAAGCTATTGCTAAAAGATAATAGGCAACGCTGTTCCTGCTGTCTGGCAAAGCCTCACTCACCTGAGCCATGTTGCGCCAGTTTCCATGAAAGCAATTTAGAAACCTCTTCTGCCCCGTTGCAGATCTCGCAGCTGCAGAAGGAGAGGCTGTCCAGAGGCAGTCAGACTAACGGTTTCGTGCAACAAGCTGCTCTTTCGACAGCTTTCCCAGCTCTGCTGTTCACTCTGCAAGTGAAATCAAAATCCAACCTCTGCAAATTTGCTTTGCATCAGACACAGTGCAGGGAGTTTAAACATCCACAGGATATGCCTGTAGTTCCTCTGTCAAGCAAGACAGATGGACAGAGGGCAGCTCCGCTTCACATCTCAGTGTCGCTGTTTACTGAAGCATGTTAGAGCACTCAAGCTGTTGTCCAGTCCCTTTTTTCAGCATATTGAGACACCACACTCAGAAGCACTTAAATAAACACAGATCCAAACCAGCCTTGAGCTATTCTCCACTGTGCTTGAACTCTACTTATCTGTGTTAGTGAGGTGGGAACTGATTGCAGGTTTTTGATTGCATTGGAAACTTAGAAAAGGCCTATGCCACCTAGCTTAATGTATTGGCAAGCCTTCGCTTTTCTGTCTCATGAGTGGAGGTACTTGACTATGCAGAACAAAACATGTTTCCATTTGAATGTCTATAGGTTCTTCCTTGGATGAAGTCCGTGAGTAGCAGAGTCAGCTCGAAAGGAAAAACGTTATATTGCCTAAATATCTGTTACTTAAATATATGGCAAATGCAGTCAGCAAACCCTGACATCTGCTGTATGCTGCCAGTTAATAATACATATCTTTGAAAAAGCTTTTTTATGTAACTCCTTCTCTGGCTAAACATAATAGTAGCTTTTCCAAAGTGAGGTCTAAATATATAATATAATGATTGCCATTAGCATGAATGAAAAATGCAAGTTTTCTCCACTGATGTATTTCAAATTAATTTGGGAGTTCTTTTTCTGAGTATTCTAGCAGCATAGTTTGCTGACAGAAATGTTTGTAGGCCCACAAATACCAGTTTAAGGAAATTGTAGGCAATATGTATGCAGGAATGTTTAATTTTATGTATACGAGTGTTCTTACTGGCAAACTGATGCAGTAAGTTAGTGCATCTAGACAAGAAATGGACTGGAGAACTTGTTCTTCTAAAATCATTTGCTGTAGCCTGAATTTTATCTGAGACGCTCACACAGTGACTTGGTCATTCATACCCAGCTCCTGAGTGTTCCCTGTAACAAACACCTTCCGTTCACAAACATACACGCAAGTGTACTGACTAAATGGTTTTCTGTGTCTTAAAAGACCAATCTCACCCATGTAACCCTTTGAATATTGATATTTTAAAGTGGGGAAAGGACAGGCCTAGATTGAAAGGCTCATATTCCTTCAAATATGAGAATCAACAGATACCTTTCCAAATCCATTCATGCAGAGACTGCATCACCGTTGCCTCAAACACTTGTTTGTGCTGTTCCTAAGGGCAGTTGCTTTTGTATTTCTTTTTCCAGATAAGCCGTGTGAGCTCTTCTGCTCTCCACTGGGGAAGGATTCCCCTGTGCTGGTGACAGACCGAGTCCTCGATGGCACTCCATGTGGGCCTTACGAGACCGACCTCTGTGTACATGGCAAGTGCCAGGTGGAGTACCTTTCTGTTGTTTTATTTCTTGTATTACATATAGTCTGGGGCAGCTGTGTATATCCTAGCAGAACAGGCATCTGTGTGGGTGGCTGGGAGGCTGTCTCTGTGGTGAGAGGGCAACCCTATTTTGTAAGACCCATTGCAAGTGCTTCACAGCTCTGTGTCTTGGTCTAAGAATTATGATAAATGCCCAAGGTATGAGATTATTACTAAACAGCTGGGAATGTTCAATGATCACATTTTCTTGTGTGTCATCATCAAGTGGCTTGGGTGGGAAGGGACTTCTGTGAGCAGAGCAGATGGGAGTGGAAATCTGGCTTGCTTAACTGCTCCATTTCGGCTATTAGAGGAACCACTGAAAAAACACTGATGCTGCAAACTGGATTACAAGTTGTCACTAGCCTGTTACATTGCCAGCGTCATGATGCTTTTCAGGTCTACCTTGTGCCTGTCTAGAAACACTGAGAGAGCTTTTCAATACCAGTTGCTCCTTGGATCCTGCAGCTGCATGAGCCAGTAGCTTCCCCTGCGTGATTTTTGTTGACTGTATTACTAGATAATGCCAGGGTGAGTTACTGTAGGGGCCCATCGAAACTGTTTGAGAGGCCTCTTTCCCCTGAAGGAAGAAAAAGGTTCCCTTCCTCCCACAAACTAGGTTTTAAAGCTCCATGCAATAAAGAATGTAGGTTTAAAGGAGCAGGTCCTGCAGCCCAGAGCACAGCTCGACCCAGTTTTCTGTGGCCTTTCATCTGCGTTGTCTCGCTTGGGTTACATAAAGACCAAATCAAAGAGAGTGTGGGGTAGGCTTCCTTCTGCTGTACTGCAATGGGACAATCGGTATCCCCTTGGTTGTCCCTGGATGGACTGGCCAAACCCTCAATATGCTGTTTTCCTGCCGTCTCTGATCAAACAAGTCAAGAATGGAAATGAAGAGGACTTTGTTCCAGAGTCTTCAGATTTGATTCTCTTTTCCTGGAGTGAAGGTGTGATGGGCTAGAACCACTGCAATGATGATTATTTCTCTTTAGCCAAATTACATATGGGACCAAAATTAGGTGTGTGGGATCTTTCTCATACAACTCTTCATCGTTTGTTGGGCAGTGAGACAGTTCGTAATGCAGCACATTGAATGCTTAGGGAGGCCATCTCTTACACCTGGTATTTCAGATTCCTTGAAAATTTAGTGGGGTTGTGTAGACCCATACTAACTGGAGATTTAAGGTTTGGACAAGGGAAGGGAGAGAAGAAAATATTTATTTAAAGATCACAAATTACAGGAAGTCATTTGGAATGAGTGCTCCTAATAACGTGTTGCAGTTGGATTCAAGTCATTTGTCACCAACACTATGACAGGGTGGACACTCAGTGGTTTTTCTCCTCCTAATCGTGTAGCATGTGTTCAAAGTTTGCTGCACACACATTGGTGATGTGAAAGACAGTCAAGTTGGCTACGGCAGCCTTGCCAGTGCTCGATTCTTCCTGGCAGTTCTTCCTCCAAGTTTATCCTCATCTAGATTTGTATCCTGTGCTAGGAGTTCCTCTCTGAAGCATTAACCAGCCTGTTGTATCCACCAGAACAGCTTTCTAGCATCACCCTTCACTTCCACTAACTTCACCGTAGATATGCTGGTTTGCCCTGAGGGCACAAAGCACATGAAATTCGGCATTATTTCTCTTTTCTGTGAGCAGTGATTAAGAACTACCAATTTTTATTGCTTTGAGCCTTCCAGGCAGGGAGACAGATGAATACAATATTCACCTGGGTATAAGAGAGGCTTTGAGGGCATAATGCAGCTTTACTAACAGGCAGTGTGGCAAGATAATTGAAAAATCTTTGTCCAGACTGAGTTTTGCACTGCTGCAGGAGACACTTCTCACTGTTTCCTGCCAAATGCTGCTGAAGAGGCGTTTTTAATTCAGTCATTTTGATTTACCCGGATGAAGAATCTGAACAGCAGGTTGCTGGGAAGCCAGCACAAGTTTGATTCTTTTTATGCTCTTTAATAGAAAGTGCTTTCCATAGAACCAGATTCATGGTGCATCCCAATTATTTACTTTTTCCCTGTTTTGAGCTTTATCTAAAAAACCTAAAGAATCCATTAATAACCTTTTATAGTCAGGCCAGCTGTGCACCTCCAGCTGTGTGCCATTGGCCATTACACTGCAGTGGCCGGCTTTACTGCTCCAAACGTTCAGATCAGCCACAAGTGGTAAATCAGACATTATGGCAATGTCCATTTTCTTCTTCCAGTGAGGAGCAGTAGCCAGCTCCCCTCCAAATGAAAACCTTTCTGAGCACAGAGCTTTGGAGGTACGTTATGAAAAGCAAATTGCACTCTTAGTCGGGGGCAACTGCCTTTAACTGTGCAGAGAGGTGATGACAGCTGGAGAACATTCAGTCCATTTGCATCTGGCTGAGAGAAAATGCAAAATGATCAATTCAAGCCAAGCAAATTTGAAAACCTTATGAACTCATTTATAATACTCTTCTGCCTTATATACAGTTTAGCGCTGAGAATTGCCATATGTGACTGTGTACCCCGTTTGCCACAGATACTTGTCTAACTAGCTGCCTATTAAACCAATTTAATTGACATCTTTATTTAATTACTCTTCTCCTTATTTCTTTACCCAGTGTAGACAAAGCCTGGCAACAAGCATTGCAGGGGGCCTGAAGAAGAGAATAAGTGCTGAAATCAGGGGGTGGTATTACTGTTATTTATCTCCTTGTGTAATCCTGCTAGTTAAAGGCTCTCAAAGGCAGGAATGACACACTGCCAGTGTAACAGGCAAATTAACAGTAACCAGTGCCTATGAACATCTAGTGCGGGAAATGTAATAGCTCTTTTCCCTTCAGCAGTAGATGCTCCTAAATTAAACTCATGCATCGTTGTTGCATGAGGAATTAATGTAGATGAAAACATAGCAAAGAAAAAAACTGTTCTTGCAAGGACAGGGGGATTTTGAGAAGGGAAGCAGGAACAAATTCTCTGAAGCATCAAAATACCCTAACTTCATGTGGGCACTAAGGGAGGAGGATTTTCCTTCAGTTGTACTTTGTGAACTTATTACAATTTTATTTTAAAGCCATGAGCTGAGCTCCAATTTAAACAGTGTGAAGGAAGCCCCTTGGTGCCAGCCTCACTATCTCTGAAGCAAAATCATCATAAGGAGCAGCATCCCTGTATTTATCACTTACACCCGAACGCAGCTGGAGTGAGTAAACTTGGTTAATACTTTGGTCATGCATAGAATCACCAGAGAGCAGTCTGCCCTAAATTTAGCATAGGTTCCTAAGTCACCTAGACTTTTTATAAACTCACTCCTTGTCTTGGACACAAATCATGAGGTCTTCATTCAATTTTGTCCTGTCCTTGTTTATTAGAGTTGGTTTTGAGGATGAACATTTCATTCTTGATAGTGATAGAGGTTTGCCAGAATGAGGACAAAATAAAAGCTATGTAAAAGCTTCAGAAGTTGGTCTCAAAAATTGAAGGGAGTGTTATAAAGTTATGTCTCTGGAAGAAACATTGTAGAGTAATGACAAATGCACTTATCCTTACCGTCTTCTGAGCAAACTAGATGCCTTGTTCAATGTGTATATGGGTCTTCGACCTTTTCCTCTTGAAATGCACATAGTCTTCTAGCAAGGAGAATGTCTTTTCTCATGAGATTTTTCTGAGACAGAAAATCTGTAGCAGGCTGGAGAACATGAGCAGTCTGATGCATCGGAGGAGGAGAAGGGTGAGTGCTTATCTAGACTTGGCAACCTGTCCCTCTTGCCTGCTTCCACAGTTTGCTTTCTCTAGCATGGACATTGCAGTCATGGTGAAGATGGGGTAGGGCAGTGGAACCTGCAGCTCAGATGATTGCTTTTGTCCTCTCATATTTATCTTCAAGGGACAAGTGGCCTTCAGAAAGGGGATTCCCTGAGGGTTTTGTTCTTCATCAAGACTGTTTGGTGTACATTTCCTGAGTAAACATTCATGGAAGAAGTGCACTGTCTAACCTCTTACAGTTCTTCACTCTATTTGGGCTGCTGATCTTAATAGAAAACTGCTGGCAGAAGTAGAGCTAAAAAAGGTGTCAGATGTCACATGGCAGTGGTGTGGGGAGAAGACAAGCTGCTTGGCTGACTGTTATGACGCACATGACTTTGTGCTGGCTTTTCTCAAAGGAGGATTAGTCTGAGATTCATGATAGCGTGAGAACTTTCCAGTGGGGGCTACAGATTGTACTTCAGGATGTAATCTAAAGCCTCTTTGAAAAAAGAGATCTCCTGTATAGCAGAACTGGGCTACAGATCACAGGCAGTCTTTACTGTGATTGAACAGTCTAAGAGGTGAAGATGTTTTGGCTATGTCTACAGTTTTCTTATGAATGTTTTGTCATGTCATGCCTACTTTTAACTTGCTGGTGAATCCACAGTCCATTCAATGATGACAAGCCACACATTAGGCTGTCTCGGCACAACAAAAATATTATAGAATGATTTTCTTCCAAAAGCAATTATCATACAGTATGAAAGGGGAGCAGAAATTTGAAAATGAACACATTTGCAGAAAGAGTTTTTGCAGATTGGATAGGCAGAGTGTCAGGAGAAGGCCACAGGTGGCAGAGGATAAATTGTGGTTGTCTACTGGAGGTATTGCTGGCAAACAGTGTTCTGCGTACTCACTACCCGCTTTTTGCATTTGATTGATGCATGCAGTTCTGGCTTTGCCTCCTCACTTGAGTATTTTCCATGTATTATTCGTATTCGCCCATTAAAAACTGTGGGGCAAGATGTTCCAGACTGGGTATCTTGTCTCCGTACAACAACTTGGCTTAGCACTGTAGTTTGATAAATTATTTAGTATATGTGCACAAAATCCAGGAGGATTGTTTGAACTACAGAAGCTTGTTGTATAATTGACTTTTTTCGTTTCTGGGTCTGTAGCAATGTAATCTGAGGCCTAAAAAGACTATCAGGGCTTTTGGTGAGTAAGGCACAGCGACAGAAAGTAAGAGTTTGTTGATATCTTACTACTTTTTTAGTGTACTTTACAGTGGGATATGAAAAAAAAATCATGCTGTTTCTCCCTATTTTTCATCTGTGTTAACCCACGGAGAGCATATAATAGACAATTCATTGTGTTATCTACCTTGGAGGCTTTAAATTTTGCTTGTGGCTAGAGTAGCCAAGAATCGACCGGAAGAGAGGCTACAGATACATCATATACAGATTAATATATATTATTTTCACATCCAGAATTGACATGATAGATGCTTCTTTTACAGAATGGGCACTCGATAGAAAATCTTCTGGTATCTGCAGCCTGTTGGCATTTGTACAAACCAGGGCAGAGGCAGGGTGGGATCAGATCAGAGGTGTCAATTCAGATGAAGCTGGTTTGGAAGGGTCAGAAAGGTGTAGCTACAGAAAGTGGCTGAAGAACAGAAGCAAAGGAGTTCCTGGGATGGGAACAGGCTTTGTATTATTTGCATGTTTGCTCATATAACTGTTGACCGAGTCTGGGACTAGGAGTAGATCCAGCCACACCTAGACTCTTCTCTGAGAAAGAGTTTAGAATGTAAGGGGTCCGCTCTGAACCTCGTAACCCAACGGAAGGGCTCTCCTTTTGCCGCTTATGAGACTCCCTTACCCCTTTTAACGCGACAGCTGCCAGAACACAGGGGTTTTGACACATTACCTTTAAGCTCTATATGTGAAAAAGAGTTTATCAAGAATAGTTGTATCTACCATCCCCATGAACTGCTAAGAGATCTAAACGCAAAGTGAATGGGCAAGTGTAATTGCATATCTAATGCCGATAAGATAATGCTAATTTAAAATAGCCAGTGCATATCTCTTCCTACAGCAGAGCTGCTCCAATTCAGATAAAATCTGAAGGCTCGGGAAATGACAGGAGGATGTTTGCTGCACCAACTTCTGCATGGACTCCAATCTGTCACAGAAACTTTGTTGTAGAGCAGAAATAGAAGTAACTTCCAGATGGACTGCTTGATTAGGGATCTAGGCTCACCAGCCTGTACAGATTCTGACAGACACCCATAATCCTCCACGAGGGCAGTTGTGTTTAAAACGAAGAAATAAGAATTCCCTTACCCTCAGATCTGAATGTCAGTTGCTCACATGTGTACATTCCTGTTTCATGTGGTCCATCCCTGGAGGTATCAATGGACACTGGATATTATGGACAAAAAGTTGGCAGTGTAGATGAATCTGTCATAACCAGCATGCTCCGTACATGATTAATTTGTAAAATGGCACATGTTACATCAATATTTATATATGATCCATTGAGACAGCTAGTTAGTTCAGCATATGGGAAACATTACAGTTTTGTGAGCCTACAATGTCATTTCTTACACAGGGTGGATGTATATAACAAATATAATTGTGTTTATGTAGCAAAACGTACTCACGCAGGCTGCGTCAATTGAGTTCTTGCATGGCCATTGAAACTACAAATAAAAACATCATTAAAAAATATCCAAGCAATACAGAAAATATTTCACACAGAATGATGTGTATTCAGAAGAGAAGAGGAGTTTTCCTATGCTGGAGCCAGCAATGACTGAAGCTGGAAATACCACCCAACAAGCAGTATTTTCAGATGTTTAATTATAAAAATGAGAAGAAGGGGGAGGGAGAGAAGGAAGGGTGGACTGAGGTATCAGCTCAGAAGAATGAATTTCGGGCCTCTGGCTCAGCAAACGTGCCAATTTAAAGGTCAATGGGTAGTTTCAAAACATGGTCTCAGAGTAGGAGACTGCCTGGGTTGAAGATCATTAAGAAACCTGTGGATATAGTTCTGACTGTCCATGCTGAGGACCTGAAGCCCCAAAAGACTATATCTTTAATTTTCTTGCCAGCACTCCCAAGTTTCAATATGGGCAAGGGACTGACTTTGGTTAAAATCCGCTTCCTCTTTGTCCAACTGATGCTGTTAACAGCAGTACTGCCACACTGCAGGCTTTCAACAGCTAGTATAGGCAGGAGGTGGAACTCCTGGGTGGTGTCAACATCAGTTCTATTGCCAATGTTATGAATATCACTGTCCAAGTCCATGCTGGATGGTACAGGGAAGCTCCAAGAGTCCAAGAATGGGGCTGACAGTGGCTCCCACAGACTGCTAAACAGATGGTGGTTACACCAGGCTGGCTTTTTACTTTTTATTCTTCCTTCTAAACACAGATGAGGTCCAAGTGCTGTGCTCACTCCTTAATGGATCATCTTGGTAAGAACACAAAACTACTTCAGGCTGCCCAGGGAGGTTGTGGAGTCTCCTTCTCTGGAGATATTCAAGACCCGCCTGGACAAGGTCCTGTACAGCCTGCTGTAGGCGACCCTGCTTTGGCAGGGGGGTTGGACTAGATGACCCACAGAGGTCTCTTCCAACCTCTACCATTCTGTGAGTCTTTGTGTGCCCAAAGACACCCTTCAACCACCTGAACAACTTAAGAAGGTAAAGAAAGTTCAGAGTTTAACTCCCTCTACAACCTACTTTCTAGCTGGTGGTTTTGTGCTGAATCTCAGAAACTACTCCATGTTTTTCAAAGAGAGAAACAAAATTGTTGAAGGTTAGTAGTTGCTCTGTTAACTGAATCATACCATGCATATATTATACTTATACTGCAGTATCATAATCTAATTATACAAAGACTTTTGGGTATGTATTAATGCTGTTAGCTTAACGTTACTGTTTGCACTGTCTAATCTTTGGGTGTTCCTTTTATTTTTAGACTGGGATTTGCTAAAAGCTCAACATGTTTTCTGAAGCCTTTATAGAAAAGTCAGCTGAAACTGAGCATGCTAATGGCAATGGCTGAACACATATAAAAAAGTTATCTACTCCCAGCACCATCACTGGATGGAAGGTGACTAAGTAGCAGTTTGAGATTTCTCTTGCAGCTCCTCTTAATGAAAAACGACTGTAGGTAAGCACAGAAAAAGATGTGGCCTAAGATCATCCTTGAAGTATAGATGTTTCGATTAAATGACTGTTCACTCACGTGCTTGTTTAAAAAGAGTTAAACTTTCAGTCCATACTATTTCTCTACAGATAAATAAGCACCTCTCCAGCACAGAAGGCAGAAGACTGTGGGCTGAATCTCATCAGTAGGCTGTTAAGCTTAAGTACCTTAGTAGGACTGGTTCAAATTGCAAGGGATTTCAGGTCTCTAGCCCAATCTCCTCCTCAAAGCAGGCTCAGCTGCGAGGTCAGATCAGAGCTTTATCCACCTCTAAGGACAGAGATGACACGACCTCCCTGGGTACTTGCTCCACCACCTGACCATCCTCATGGGAAAAATAATTCTGCTCACGGCCATTCTGAACCTCTCATTTCAAGTCACATCCGTTTTATTTCATCCTCCCACTACACACCACTGTCAAGAACCTGTCTTCTCAACAGCCTCCCTCCAGTCACTGGGGGGCTGCTGTTGGTCCCTCCCATGAAGCCACCTCTTCTCCAGGTTGAACAAGCTCAAATCCCTCAGCCTGTCGTTGCAGGGCAAGTGCTCTAGCCCCAACTGAACTTACTTCATTTTATTACTAAAATTTCCCATATTGGGGGATCCAAACCTGGATGCAGTATCTACCTGTGAACTAATGAGTGCTCAGTAAAGGGGGATGATCACTTTCCTTGATCAACTGGCTACAAGGCAGGTGCACAGCTCAGAATGCTGTTGGCCACCTCCACTGCCAGGGCACACTGCTGGCTTACATTCTCTTGCTGTCTGCCAGCACCCAAGGGCCTTTCCCACAGAGCTGCTCCCCTCAGTCCCTTCATGCCCCAATAGATTTCATGTATTTATGAAATACATGAATAAGAGTACCTGCATATGCTATAATTCTCCCTTCAGCTAGAAGAAAATTAAAACCAAATCTTAAGCCACAGAGGAAGAAAACTGTCCTTGTGATTGAGACACGCTTCCAGAGGTAGGGTTAATTGCTTTGGGGGTTTTTTTTTGTAAGTTTTGGTATTCTTCTTTCATCCTCCTATTCCCTACAACATTGTCCAAATTTAAGAGGGCATACAAATGACTACAGGGCTCTCAGATAACCAATAGAGTCAAAAGGCCTATAAACTACCCAATGGTCTAAGACCTTGGCAATGTGATGTTTAAAATGGGAACGAGTAAGAGAAATTTGAGTTAACTCTTAGCAGAGAAATCAAGTTAATTTTCTGCATTTGTGATGACTGGACAAAACCGGAGAGGTTCACAGGCTCCATGAGAGACCTAAAAGAAAATCTACCTCAAAATGAAACATCTGTAGGAGAGGTTACAGAACAATTACACAATATAAACATTAACAAGTTATACAAGTTTGGACAAGCATCTTCTCAAGATTCCTACAGGATCTCAAGGACACAATAGCTACTAATAGTGACACATGAACTCAAATCCATTTCTGATACCTAAGGTATGGAGGAGGGTACATGGGCTAAAGGGAGAACGTGGGCAACTAAGCACTGTCAAGGCTCACATCTATACTAGCCAAACCAGTCGAAATTGCAATGAAGATATACAGGAGATAGGTCAGCCTGCCTTTTATAAAGAAGAATCACACCTCGAACTTACTGAAGTTCTGCGAAGAGATCATAGACACACATTAGGAAGCTCAAGGTGATAGTCTCCTAGACTTCTAATAGGCTTTAAGTAAGTTTTAAGAAAACAAAGAGGTCACAAAAGACATGATTGTCTGCATGAACAGCTGATGGTCTGATTCAGCATGGTTGATCTTGTACTGGTGGGCTAAGTTTTCTTCAAAATTATTACTTCAAGATTTATTATTTTACATTGCCTAACAAAGCACTGTTCTACCAAATCCTGGTACACAAAAAGTTCATTCGTTATTCCTTGATAAAGCAAATGTAACATCAGAAAATTTATTTCAACAAATTACACTTAAATTTTCTTTAAAATCATAAGAGATAGTTATTTCAAATTTTATTCATTTTCTTGAAAATATAATTTACTAGTTTTCTGCTCGGTTGGTGGGTTTTTTTTAGTCAGAGAATTACTCCATATGGTTTCACTAGACTTTTACATCATGACCAGAAAACAGTCACAATAAAGTTCTTTGTTAGGTTTATTTAGAAAACAACCTTTCCGTCAGAAGTTTTAATCGAGCTTTGACAGACAGGGGAACAATTATTGACCTTTGTGGGCTTTGTCCCAGTCTTTTCACCTGATTCACAACCCTATGAATAAACAGAAGTAAGCCATTACTTCAGAAATTACTGAGTTGGCCGATGAGGTTATTTTAAACACTTTGCTTCTCTATCTATAACAACACTGTGACTGTACTTGTTTAGCTAAGCTATCATGCATTTTACTGTGTGACAACTACAATTAGAAGTATGATAGCATGTATGAGGCAGAAAGACTAGTGCAGGCATATGAGAAAAACAATTTTTTTTTTTCAATGCACTAAAAGAAATCCTGTGGCGAAGAAGAAAAAAAAAATTCCCAGTTACTCCCATTCTTAAGCACTATCCTACTCCATGAACTATATCCCTAATGATACGCTGGTACTTTTCTCTCTCTCATTCTCTGCTTTCTAGCCAACCACATAATGTGACAACTTGTCACTGCATCAATTGTTCCACTGCTGAGAAATACTGCTTGAAAAACCCTAATTTAAAAACATCTGGTTTAAATAGATGAAGTTGTGAGATACTGAAGGATGAATGTTCTGTAAAATTCTACCAACTATCTAAATTGATTTGCCTTGGAGCAGTTTCCTTAACCTTCCTCATACTTTATTCCCCTGCACACAAAACAGGACTAAATAAAATCTGTTAGTTAAAGTAACAGCAATTTCATCATACTCAGAACAATTTATAGAAGTATGCCTTTTAACCAAATAACGATGATAATGACTTGCCCAAAGCAAAACTGTATAGGGTTTTTTTGTTGTTTGTGGGGTTTTTTGCTTTGTTTTTTGAACTTACTAGTCACATATTTTTTAAGTTGCTGATCAAATACCGCAGGTGGATGCACCAGACAGCAGCTTCTGGTTACCACATGCAGAGAACCAGGTACCTTGCTCCTGGATTGTAGAGTAGGGATGCCTGAAACAAGATACTTTGCCCAAACACGTGCTTTGGTTCTCCAAGACAAACCTTTTCATTTGTGCTTTGTACAGAGGAGCAGAATGTTACTCCACACTGGAAACAGATTTGAAAATAAACAACTGCTATATTAACGGAACAAGCCACCGGAAAATGTGTTGTTAAAAGCAGAGAAAGGACCTTCTTTAGTATCGTACTAGCCAGAAGTCAGTCCTGTAGAATACAGTCTCCCGTTCCTCAGTGCAATTACAGCAACTAGAAAGACTCTCAGAACCTTCAAACTAGAGTCTAGAAAGACTGGAGCACTTGCCACTGGAGGTAGAAGGAAGGGTCTCACACAACCACGGTATCATCCGAATCCGACAACTTTCATCATAGTTTTACTCTCAAAGATGCTCATAACAAAAGTCCTAAGAGACTGCTAAAAGAAATCTGGTCTGGTCTTTCTCCAAAGTTATAGTCTTGACTAAACGCATAATCTAAGTGATTTATTTAGCTCAACCACTACAAACAAAAGCAGCGTAGATAAACAAGGCTTAGACATTTTCAACCAGACTTAAACTTTATTTATATTTGTTTACTGTAACTGTGTAAAGGATTTATGATTCACTGTATCTCAAAGTGGAAAAATAGTTGGATCTGTAATACTTTATTATGTATCTTGATTTTAATAAACCTTTTAGTCTTTTAAATAGAAAGCACTGTTTTAATTTCAAAAATTAAAGAGCTATATAAAGTTATCCAATTCACTCCTGAGGCAGGACTGGGGGGAGACAGTATGCTGCATTATTCAAAGTTTGGCCTAAGCACCAGGTTTTCAAGTGCGTTTTATTCAAGGATGGAAACATGGTAACATCAATGCAACTGAAAAAAATAAAATCTATTCCACAAAAAGAAAAAATGTATATAGTTCTCCAGTAAGCACTAAAAAAAAAAAAGATACAGTAGTCCATTCAGATACAACATAAATTACTACAGTATAGAGAAAATGCAAGCAATTTGAATTTTTAATCTACTAGAATACATCAGTGTGTTTACATCAAAATAATTTAATGTTTATAAAATATGTGGAAGGGCCCTCACAGTTCAAAGAACTTTCTCACTTTTCAGCCATTTTGTGACTGGTATTCTGAAAGCTAATCTGAACTGGCATGTTTTCAATCATTTGAATTGGATTTATATGCCAGTAACTTTTAAAATAAAATAAATAATGGTGTATGAGTTTTTGATTTTTCTAATTTTTTTTTTTAAATGGCTTTGGGAATTTTCTGTAAACTTAAAACACACCTACCAACAACCTTCAAAAAGGAATACTTCCTATGCATTAAAACTGGAGCGACAAATTTTACGTGCGAATGAAGTTAGCAATGCTATTTTATTATATAATGCTATTATTAGATGGCATAAAACTTCATTTTTCTCAAATGACCCCTAACTGACTTGGAAGCTGTCTAAATTACTTCTTTTAATTTAAGGTGATTGCTCTACGCTTTTAAAGAGTCATGCATTATGGCATAATAATTGGACGTTTAGATCGTTAGCCACTTTTAAAAATACAGGCTGAAAAATCTATTTCAAGATTCAGAAATCTTCACAGAATCCCACATTTTCCAAACGTATCTATTTTAGTCTATTAAATTTAAACATTGTTTAGATTTGCTTTCATGAATTAAAAACTTGACAGTGAGCGTATTAACTTTCAGGCTGTCAATTTATATTAAGCTACAGTAACAGCCGAATAATCTTTTTCCTTGGAGGTCAGAAGGCTACACAATCATTTAGATAACAATCTGTCAAAACTACAATCTGTCAAAACTACGATAATTCAGATATTTTTATCTTCCTAAAACCAAACTCTTTTTTTCCACCAGACACTGGAAATAAGGGCAGATAAGTCCAACTAAACTGCCAAAGAAGATGTCTGTATGCCACCATAACTTTGGTTTGTGGCCAACTTGGTGTTTCTGAACCTTAATAACTGATGGACTGTTACTGCCTACTAAAGACAACAAGAAGACTGCATCACTTATTGCACTTTAGGGATTAATGGGGAGTGAGAAAAACAACACAGTAGAACTCAGTGAAATTCTGTCTTCATGACATAAGAGAAAGGTCGTCTACTCATTTAACTGTATCAAGCATTTAACTCAGAAAGTTAAGATCCAGAGGAACTTATTAACTTTCAATAAATACAGAATTTAATTTTAGAAAAAAATAAACAAGTAAAATTTCCATGGGAAAAACATTTACTTTATATGTAGTATTCACTATTCCACAATTAGGCTCTGCCTTTAGTAATTTAAGTAGCAGAAATCAGTAGGAAAAGACTTTCTGCCTGGCAGACAACCCCAGCTCATCCTGAAAACTCAATAATTCAACCAGCTACTTCAGAGGCACATCAATACTTCCTGAGTACTTGACACACACACTGAGACAGTCATTTTCTCTTAGTCCTCTGGGAAGCTTTCCTCTTGAGTGTATGAATGTCTACATAATTATTTGTTTCCACATGACAGGCACATTTTACAGCAAGAATAGCAGTGTATCATACTCTGGTCATAAACTTGTTCTGAAACAAGTCTGTACGCCTTATAAACAAATCTAGAGAAGACTTCCTACAGTTTATTTCTGGTTATTAAAAGAAGAGTCAGAATAATAATGCAGGTGAGCTACTAAACAGCATTCATCATAAAATAATCTGCCACTTGCCTGAAATCAAATCATCCTTGTTTTATACTATTTATTAAAGAAGCTTTGTAGAAATAGTACTTGTTTTGTATGAAAGAAAAAGTATAACAGAAAAAAAAAAGCCCACGATGAACGGAAAACACACCATTTAATGTTACAAATATACATATTTGGGGCATTTGGAACTCCTCTGACTTAATGCAAATGATATTCCGGTCATATAATGTTTCCTCTTTAAGGAATAAATACCAAGATTCTTGAAAATAGTATCTATGTCTACATACGTCTCAGGAAAATATTCCTTTTGTTAGCAGTCAATGTAGAGTGCGCACTTCTATGAGAAACCCAGCTCATTTTAAAATTTACTAAGTAAATATAATGGCAAACATAGTAAGACACAGCTGCTCACGCCTCTTAAGTAACATCCAAACACTAAATAAATATTGTACTTGAAGTATAGTTTAAAAGAATAAAGTTCCTATGTAGAAAAAGATTAAGGCACAGGTAGTTGTGATAGATTATAAATAAAATTAAATTTTAAA